>Ga0310697_10003383_pt1 | contig 16174 bp, 8 predicted proteins | sample 172DNAGHGlowgp2_FD_203883 | JGI IMG/M metagenome (GOLD analysis project Ga0310697, IMG submission 203883) | Sheep rumen microbial communities from Palmerston North, Manawatu-Wanganui, New Zealand - 1728 DNA GHGlow gp2 (v2) (version 2) | ecosystem: Host-associated > Mammals > Digestive system >... | reverse complement strand
CCAGACCCGCATCCGCAGGCGACCGTTCCCAAGGACCTGTACGAATTCCACGTTCACGCCCCCGGGAAAAGCTTCGTGGTGCTCGATGGCTCTGCCCAGCGTCTCCAGAGGGGCCGACTCCGCCTCCTCCGTGAAGATCACCGCGTGCGGGTTCCCCATATTCACGGGGGTAAGGCGCACCTCCCGGCCCAGAACGGAGAGGCTTCTCTCCTTCTCCACCACAGCCCGGCCCATCTCCACCGTGACGCTGCGCACTTTTCCATAGGATACCTGCAGTTCCAGGGTCTTCACTCCGGCCAGGGTTTCCACCGTGAGCCTTGTCTTATCCGTATATCCCTTTTCATAGACGTATTTCCCCACGCAGCGGATACCGTTGCCGCACATCTTCGCCTCCGAGCCGTCGGCATTGAAGATGCGCATGCGGAAATCCGCAAACGCGGAGGGAGAGATCCAGATCATCCCGTCGGAGCCGGGGCCGAAGTGCCGGTCGGAGAGACGGCGGGACAGCGCCTCCGGCTTCCGGGGTTCACCGTAGACATAGAGGTAGTCGTTTCCCAATCCCTGCATTTTCGTGAAGTGCATCCGAAGCCCTCCTTATTCGTATTCCACCGTGGCCGGAGGTTTGGAGGTAACGTCGTACAGTACCCGGTTCACCCCCGGCACTTCGCCGACGATGCGCCGGCTCACCCTGTCCAGCAGGGCATAGGGAAGCTTCGCCCAGTCGGCGGTCATAAAGTCCTCGGTCTCCACCGCCCGAAGGGCGACGGCCCGATCATAGCTGCGCCCGTCTCCCATGACGCCCACGCTGCGCAGGTCCGTCAGCACCGCGAAATACTGGGCGGTCCGCTCCCCCAGCCCCGCCGCCTCCAATTCCTCCCGGAAAATGGCGTCCGCCTCCCGCAGGGCAGCCAGCTTTTCCTTCGTCACCGTCCCGATGATACGGATTGCCAGGCCCGGCCCCGGGAAGGGCTGGCGGCTCACCAATCCTTCCGGCAGTCCCAGTTCCCGCCCCAGCTGCCGCACTTCGTCCTTGAAAAGCAGACGCAGGGGCTCCAGGATCTCCCGGAAATCCACGGTGTCCGGGAGACCGCCCACGTTATGGTGGCTCTTGATCACCGCCGCGCTGCCCAGGCCGGACTCGATTACGTCGGGATAAATGGTCCCCTGGGCCAGATAATCCATTCTTCCCAGCTTCCGGCTCTCCTCCTCGAAGACCCGGATGAATTCTTCCCCGATGCGCTTGCGTTTCTCCTCCGGGTTCCGGATCCCCGCCAGCTTTTTCCGGAAGCGCTCCCCGGCATTGACGCGGATCAGCCTCGCGCCCCGGTGGGCAAAAGCGACCTCCACCTCGTCCCCCTCCCCCTTGCGGAGAAGGCCGTGGTCCACAAAAACGCAGGTGAGCTGCTCCCCCACCGCCTCCGCCAGCAGGGCGGCACAGACGGAGGAATCCACCCCGCCGGAGAGAGCCAGGAGCACCCGTGCTTCCCCGATTTTCTCCCGCAGTTCCCTCACGGCCTGCGTCCGGTAGTTCTCCATGGTCCAGGTCCCGTGAAAGCCGCAGACCGCATAGAGAAAGTTGCGCAGGATCTCCCTGCCGTATTCCGTGTGGCGTACCTCGGGATGGAACTGGACCCCGTAGAAACGCCGTTCTCCGTCGCAGATGGCGGCGGTGGGACAGCCCTCGCTGTTGGCGATATCCCGGAAACCCTCGGGCAGCCGGGAGATGAAGTCCCCATGGCTCATCCAGGTCACGCTTTTTCCCGGCAGGCCCCGGAACAAAGGATTCTCCGTGGAGAACGCCGTCTCTGTCCTGCCGTATTCCCTGGCGGCGTCTGCCCCGGCAGGGATCACCTCGCCCCCCAGCCGGGCGGCCAGCAGCTGGCAGCCGTAGCAGATACCCAGGATGGGCACACCCAGGCCGAACACCGCCGGATCCGTGTCCGGCGCGCCGGGTTCATAGACGCTGCCGGGGCCGCCGGTAAAGATGATCCCCCCGGGCCGGAAGGCTTCGATCTCCCGGAAGGGCGTCTGCCAGGGCAGGATCTCGCAGTAGACACCCCATTCCCGCACCCACCGGGCGATGAGCTGGTCATACTGCCCGCCGAAATCCAGGATCAGGACCCGTTCCCGCTCCGTTTCCATACTTACCATCCCCCTGCTCAAAGATTGGTATACCCTTCCAGGTATTCGTCCGCGGCCCGGGCGCAGCCCCGGCCCTCCGCCATGGCCCACACCACCAGGGAGGCGCCCCGGCGAAGATCACCGCAGGCAAAGACCCGGGGATCCTCCGTGCGGTATTGTTCGCTGCCCAGACGTCCCCGCTCATCCAGCTTCAGTCCCAGGCTCTCCGGGGCGGCGCTCTCCCCGCCGGAAAAGCCCGTGGCCAGCAGCAGAAGGTCCGCCGGGAGCTCCTTCTCCTCCCCGGCGCAGTCCACCCGCAGGGACCGGAGGGCTCCGTCCTCTCCGGGGATCAGGGCGGTGACCCGGGTCTCGTACATCCGGGGATCGGTCCCGAAGCGGAAGATCGCCTCCTCCTGGCCGTAGGCCGTTTTTTCCGCGCCGGAGGGATAGGGCCAGCGCCGGACGCTCTCCGCCCGGGGAGGCTTTCTCACCAGCTGGGTCACCCCGGCAGCCCCCTGCCGCAGGGCGACAGCCACGCAGTCGGTGGCCGTGTCCCCGTTCCCCACCACAACGACCTGTTTTCCTTTTGCGCTGAGGGGGCTTTCCACCCCGGCCAATTGGGCTTTTGTGGCCTCGGTAAGGTAAGCGAGGGCTTCCGCCACGCCGGGCAGCTCCTCCCCCGGCAGCCCCAGGGGCCGGGTCCGGCGGGCGCCGCAGCAGAGGATCACGGCATCAAACTCCGCCAGCAGGGCTTCCCCGCCCAGATCCCGGCCGATCTCCGTATTGCACCGAAAGGCCACGCCCTCCGCTTCCATCTTTTCGATCCGGCGGAGCACAACGGACTTTTCCAGCTTCATGCTGGGGATGCCGTACATCAGCAGCCCTCCAGGGCGGTCATCCCGCTCAAAAACCGTCACGCTGTGGCCCCGGCGGTTCATGAGCTCCGCGACCGTGAGGCCCGCCGGTCCGGAACCCACCACGGCGACGCGCTTTCCGCTGCGGACCCTGGGCGGCGCAGGGACCATCAGGCCCGAAGCCCAGGCAGCCTCGATGATGGAAAGCTCATTGTCCCGGATGGTCACCGCCTCCCCCTCCATGGCGCAGAGGCAGGCATTCTCGCACAGCGCCGGACAGACCCGTCCGGTAAATTCCGGAAAGCAGTTTGTCTTCGTCAGGCGGGACAGGGCATGGCCCGTGTTGCCCGTCCAGACCTGGTGGTTCCACTCGGGAATCAGATTATGGAGGGGGCAGCCGAATTCCGATTGGCAGAAGGGTACGCCGCAGTTCATGCACCGCCCGCCCTGGGCTCGGCGCTCGTCCGCCCCTAGCTCTCCGTGAAATTCCTCTGCGTCCCCCAGCCGCGCCTCCGGCGGCCTCGCCGGGCGCTCCTGTCGGACAAATTCCAAAAATCCACCGGGCTTTCCCATGCTCTCAGCCCTCCCCCTCTCCGATCTCATAAAAGGCCTCCAGCTCCGCCTGCTCCCGGGACATGCCCCGGCTCGTCCGGCGCCGGATGGCCTCCAGCATCCGCTGTTCGTCTCTGGGCACGATCTTCTTGAACAGGGGCAGGGTCTCCTCCCACCGCTCCAGAATCGCTCTTCCCCGCTGCGAACCCGTCTCCGATACGTGCTTCTCGATGAGGTCACGCAGCTCCTGGGCGTCCTCGGCCTTCTCCACGCCGGACATGGTCACCAGCTCCTTGTTGAGCCGGAGATACAGCGCATGGCCCGTGTCCAGAACGTAGGCCACACCGCCGGACATGCCCGCGGCGAAGTTCTTCCCGGTCCTTCCCAGTATCGCCACGCAGCCCCCGGTCATGTACTCGCAGCCATGGTCGCCGACTCCCTCCACCACGGCCCTGGCGCCGGAATTGCGGACGCAGAAGCGCTCCCCGGCTTCGCCGCAGATATAGGCTTCGCCCCCCGTGGCCCCGTAGAGGGCCACGTTTCCCACCGCCACGTTCACCCCGGATCCGCTTTCCTCCGGCAGCCGGAGAACGAGCTTTCCGCCGGACAGACCCTTTCCGAAATAATCGTTGGCGTCCCCCGTGAGACGGAGGGTGAGGCCCCGGGGGATGAAGGCCCCGAAGGACTGCCCCCCGCTGCCCCTGGCCTCCACGGTCAGGGTATCCTCCGGCAGGACTCCCCAGCGCCGGGTGATCTCGGAGCCCAGAATCGTGCCGAAGGCCCGGTCGGCACCGGAAACCCGCACCTCCAGGCGCTGGGCCTTCCCCTCCTTCAGCGACTTCCGGAAGGCGGGCAGCAGTGCCTTCAGGTCGGCTGTTTTTTCCAGGCCGAAGTTATAGAGGGCGGAGGGCTCGAAATGGACGGGCAGGTCCCGCCCATCCCCCAGCAGCTCCTCCGGCAGGGCGGCCGCTCTTTCCGGGAAGCGAAGTTTCAGCAGGCTCCGGCGGCCCACCATTTCCTCTATGCTGCGCACTCCCAGTCGGGCCATGATCTGCCGGAGTTCTTCGGCCACGAAGCGCATGAAGCGCATGACATACTCCGGCTTTCCCCGGAAACGGCAGCGGAGGGCGGGGTTCTGGGTGGCCACCCCCACGGGACAGGTATCCAGATTGCAGACCCGCATCATCATACAGCCCATGGCGATGAGCGGCGCGGTGGCGAAGCCGAATTCCTCCGCCCCCAGGATCGCCGCCACGGCCACATCCCGCCCGGTGAGGAGCTTGCCGTCCGTCTCCAGTCTGACCCGACGGCGCAGGCCGCTCTCGATGAGGGCGCGGTGGGCTTCGCTGAGCCCCAGCTCCCAGGGCAGCCCCGCATTCTGAATGGAGCTCCGGGGGGCCGCGCCGGTGCCGCCGTCAAAGCCGGAAACCAGCACCACCTGGGCTCCGGCCTTGGCCACACCGCAGGCCACGGTGCCCACCCCCGCTTCAGAAACCAGCTTTACGGAGATTCTGGCCTCCCGGTTGGCGTTCTTCAGGTCGAAAATCAGCTGGGCCAGGTCCTCGATGGAGTAAATGTCATGATGAGGCGGCGGGCTGATCAGGCTGACGCCGGGGGTGGAACAGCGGGTGGCGGCGATCCAGGGATAGACCTTCTTCCCGGGAAGATGTCCCCCCTCCCCGGGCTTGGCCCCCTGGGCCATCTTGATCTGGATCTCCCTTGCCGAGCAGAGATAGGCGCTGGTGACCCCGAAGCGTCCGGAGGCCACCTGCTTGATGGCGCTGTTCTTCTCCGTATTCAGCCGATCCGGCGCTTCGCCTCCTTCGCCGGAATTGGACTGGCCACCCAGCCGGTTCATGGCCACGGCCAGACACTCATGGGCCTCCCGGGAGATGGAACCGTAGGACATGGCTCCGGTCTTGAAGCGCTTGACGATGCTCTCGGCGCTCTCCACCTCCTCCAGGGGGATACCTCCGTCCGCCGGCCAGGCGAAATCCAGCAGGCTCCGCAGGGTCTGGGGGGCGTGGGATTCGTGAAGGCGCCGGGAATAGGCGAGGAATTTCTCAAAGCTGTCCTCCCGCACCGCCTCCTGCAGGGCGACGATGACCCCGGCATCCAGAAGATGGGTCTCCGCCCCCGCCCCGGTGCGGAGCTTATGGAAGCCCACGCTGTCCAGGGTGGTATCCACCCCGAAGCCCAGGGGATCGAAGGCGCGGCTGTGGTGGAATTCCACCGCCTTTCCCATCTCCTCCAGGCCCACGCTGCCGCCGCGGCTGACGGTGTGGGTGAAGTAGCGGTCAATGACCTCCTGTCGGATGCCCACCGCCTCGAAAATCTGCGCAGACTGATAGGATTGCAGAGTGGAGATGCCCATTTTGGAGGCGATCTTTACGATGCCGTGGAGGATGGCCCGGTTGTAATCGTCGATGGCGGTGTGGCTGTCCTTATCCAGCAGTCCCAGCTCCACGCACTCCTCGATGCACTCATGGGCCAGATACGGGCAGACTGCCCGGGCCCCATAGCCAAGAAGCAGGGCGAAGTGGTGCACGTCCCTGGGCTCCGCGCTCTCCAGCACGATGGAAACGGCGGTGCGCTTCTTGGTGCGGATGAGATACTGTTCCATGGCGGAGACCGCCAGGAAAGAAGGGATGGCCACATGGTTTTCATCCACGCCCCGGTCGGAGAGGACGACGATATTCGCCCCCTGCTGCCAGGCCTTGTCGCAGGCCACGAAGAGCTGTTCCACTGCCCGCTCCAGGGGGGTATTCTTAAAATACAGCAGGGAGACGGTCTCCACGTGGAGGTCCGGCCCACGCATAGCCTGGATCTTCATCAGGTCCGTACGGGTGAGGATCGGATTGGAGATCTCCAGGACCCGGCAGTTTTCCGCCTTCTCCTCCAGCAGGTTCCCGTCCCGCCCCAGGTAGACGGAGGTATCCGTGATGCAATCCTCCCGGATCGCGTCGATGGGGGGATTGGTGACCTGGGCAAACTGCTGCTTGAAATAGTCAAAGAGGGGGGGATACTGTCCGGAAAGCATGGCCAGGGGAATATCCGAGCCCATGGCCGCCGTTGCCTCCTGCCCCGTCCGGGCCATGGGCAGGATGGCGTCCATCACCTGCTCATAGGTGTAGCCGAAGGCACGGTAGAGCCGGTCCCGCATCTCCTGGGGATGCGTGGGGATCTGGGCATTGGGGATGGGCAGGTCCCGCAGCCGCAGAAGGTTCAGATCCAGCCACTCGCCGTAGGGCTGTCGGGCGGCGTAGGCCTCCTTGATCTCCCCGTCGCTGAGGAGCCTGCCCTGCCGGGTATCCACCAGCAGCATCCGTCCCGGGCGCAGCCGGTCCCGCCGGAGGATATGCGCATCCTCCAGGTCCAGCACGCCCACCTCCGAGGAGAGAATGAGCCGGTCATCGTCGGTGAGATAATACCGGGCCGGGCGCAAGCCATTGCGGTCCAGCACCGCACCCATGAGCTCCCCGTCGGTAAACAGGATGGCGGCGGGTCCGTCCCAGGGTTCCATCATGGTGGAATAATAGTGATAGAAATCCTTTTTCCGCTCATCCATGGCCCGGTCGTTCCGCCAGGGTTCGGGAATGCAGATCATCATGGCCAGGGGCAGCTCCAGGCCGTTCATCACCAGGAACTCCACCGTGTTGTCCAGCATGGCGGAATCGGAGCCCACGGCGCTCACCACCGGATAAACGCGCTCCATATTGCCCCGGAGCAGCGGGGAGGACAGGGTCTCCTCCCGGGCCAGCATCCGGTCCGCGTTGCCCCGGATGGTATTGATCTCCCCATTGTGGAGGATCATGCGGTTGGGATGAGCCCGCTCCCAGGAGGGCGTGGTGTTGGTGGAAAAGCGGGAATGGACCAGGGCGATGGCAGAGGCATAGTCCTCCGACTGAAGATCCCGGTAAAAGCCCCGGAGCTGCCCCACCAGGAACATGCCCTTGTAAACAACGGTGCGGCTGGAAAAGCTCACCACGTAGGTATTGACGCTGGACTGTTCGAATTCCCGCCGCACCAGATACAGCCGCCGTTCAAAGGGAAGGCCCGGAGCCGCATCTGCCGGACGAAGCACAAAGCACTGGAGGATATGAGGCATACAGTCCCTGGCCCGACGGCCCAGGATCTCCGGGTTAGTGGGCACCTCCCGCCAGCCCAGGAAGGGCAGTCCCTCCTTCTCCAGAAGCACCTCCAGCATCTTCTGGGCCTGGCGGCGCTCCAGCTTGTCCTGCGGGAAGAAGAACATGCCCACGGCATAGTCCCCCTTTTCCGGAAGCCGGATGCCCGCCTCCAGCGCGGCGGCAGCGAAGAAAGGATGGCAGATCTGCGTGAGGATCCCCACGCCGTCGCCGGTCTGGCCGTCGGCGTCCTTGCCGGCGCGATGCTCCAGCCTCTCCACAATCTTCAGGGCGTCATCCACGGTGGCCCGGGTCTGCCGGCCGCGGATATCCACCACGGCGCCCACGCCGCAGGCATCGTGGTCGGCGAGCCGACCGTAGCGCAGCCACGCCTCTTGCGTCATATTTCCCATACGCTCCGCCTCCCTTGCGCGCTGAAAAAGAAAAGAGCAAAGGCACCCTCCGGAAAGCACAGCTTTCCAAGAGAGCGCCTTTGCTCTTGCGTGCAGAATACTCCCATTCCCTCCCCTTGTCAATCCATGGGGCGACAAAAAATGCCGGGAAAGAGAAATCCTTTTTTTGCAAATTGCCTGTTGACATCCCACGGAATTGGGAGTATTCTGCGGCCATCGGAAGACAGCGACGTCTTTCGGGCTCTGAGCCCGGGCGTCGCTGTCTTTTTCTTTTTGCCTGTTTTGCACGAAAGGAGAGATCATCATGTCCGCCATTCCGGAATTCTTTGCCAGCAAGGTCTTTGACGACAAGGTCATGCGCGCCCGTCTGCCCGAAAAGGTATACCGTTCTCTGCGCAAGACCATCGATAACGGAGAAGCTCTGGATCTGAACCTTGCCAACGCCGTGGCGGAAGCCATGTGCGCCTGGGCAGTGGAAAACGGGGCCACCCACTTCACCCACTGGTTCCAGCCGCTCACCGGCATCACCGCCGAGAAGCACGATTCCTTTATCACCCCCGCGCCGGACGGGCGGATCATCATGGAGCTGACCGGCAAGGAGCTGATCATGGGGGAACCGGATGCCTCCAGCTTTCCTTCCGGAGGCCTGCGGGCCACCTTCGAAGCCCGGGGCTATACGGCCTGGGACCCCACCAGCTACGCCTTCATCAAGGAAAAGACGCTCTGCATCCCCACTGCCTTTTGCTCCTACGGGGGCGAGGCCCTGGACAAGAAGACCCCCCTGCTGCGGAGCATGGAGGCGCTGAACAGGCAGGCCCTCCGCATTCTCCGCCTCTTCGGGAACACGGAAGTGAAGCGGGTGATCACCAACGTGGGTCCGGAGCAGGAATACTTCCTGGTGGACCGGGAAATGTACCTCCGGCGCAAGGACCTCATTTATACCGGACGCACCCTCTTCGGCGCAAAGCCCCCCAAGGGGCAGGAGCTGGAGGACCACTACTTCGGGGCCATCAAGCCCCGGGTCCAGGCCTATATGGAGGAGCTGAACGTCGAGCTTTGGAAGCTGGGCATCCTGGCCAAGACGGAGCATAACGAGGTGGCTCCCGCCCAGCACGAGCTGGCCCCCATCTATGCCACCACCAACGTGGCCACGGACCACAACCAGCTCACCATGGAGATCATGAAGAAGGTGGCAAGGAAGCACGGCCTGGTGTGCCTCCTCCACGAAAAGCCCTTCGCCGGAGTCAACGGCAGCGGCAAGCACAACAACTGGTCCATGTCCACGGACACAGGAGAAAACCTGCTCTCCCCCGGGGAGACGCCCTATGAGAACGCCCGTTTCCTCCTGTTCCTGGCTGCGGTGGTGAAGGCGGTGGACGAGTATCAGGACCTGCTGCGTCTGGCCGTCGCCACGGCGGGCAACGATCACCGCCTGGGGGCCAACGAAGCGCCTCCCGCCGTGCTCTCCATGTTCCTGGGGGACGAGCTCAGCGCCATTCTGGACGCGGTGGAGACCGATAGCCCCTATGCCGGAGCGGAAAAGGAGACCCTGAAGCTGGGGGTGGACAGCCTGCCCCGCTTCACCCGGGACACCACGGACCGGAACCGCACCAGTCCCTTCGCCTTCACCGGCAATAAATTCGAATTCCGCATGGTGGGAGCCAGCGATTCCATCGCCTGCGCCAACATCATGATCAATGCCTCCGTGGCGGAAGCCCTGCGGCAGCTGGCCGACGATCTGGAGGCCGCGCCGGACTTCGACGAACGGCTCCACGCCCTTATCCGGGAGACCTATATTGCCCACAAGCGCATCATCTTCAACGGCAACGGCTATGACGATGCCTGGATCCGGGAGGCCGTCGAGCAGCGGGGGCTGCTGAACCTTCGCACCACCGCCGACGCCCTGCCCCGCCTTCTGGAAAAGAAGAACGTGGATATGCTCACCGCCCATGGCGTCTTCTCCGAAACGGAGCTCCGCTCCCGCTATGAGATCCAGCTGGAAAATTACGTGCGCACCGTGCGCATCGAAGCCTTGACCATGGCCGACATGGCCCGGAAGGAGATCATCCCCGCCGTGGCCGCCTTCGCCGCCTCCCTTGCGGACGGGGCCGCAAAGAAGCGGGCCGTGGGCTCTGACACGGGCTGCCGCTATGAGACGAAGCTGGTCAAGAAGCTGAGCTGTCTCACCGACACGGCGGATGCTGCCGCCGAGGAGCTGGAAAAGGCCGTCACCGCTCTGGACGCCCTGGGAGACGTGACGGCGGAATCGGTCTTCGTCCGGGACGAGGTGCTGCCCAGGATGGCCGCACTCCGGGCCGTATGCGACGAAGCGGAGACCATGACGGCGGCGAAGTACTGGCCCTTCCCCACCTACGGAGATCTGCTCTTCGGCGTTTGATTAACTTGCACCTGTGAGTGCAAAATCCGCGGGGCTCTCCCGGCCCCCAGAAAGTGAGAGATCATCATGTCTGTTGAATTCTGGTATTTGATCGGCGCTGCTTTGGTGTTCTGGATGCAGGCGGGCTTCGCCATGGTGGAGACCGGCTTCACCCGGGCGAAAAACGCAGGGAACATCATCATGAAGAACCTGCTGGATTTCTGCATCGGCACCGTGGTCTTCTCCATCCTGGGCTACGGCCTCATGATGGGAGAGGATACCCTGGCCGGGCTGGTGGGCATCCCCAACCTGGATCTCTTTACCCACTTCAAGGAGTTTATCGCCTCCCCCGCCGACGGTTTCACGGCAGCCAGCACCTTCGTCTTCAACCTGGTCTTCTGCGCCACCACCGCCACCATCGTCTCCGGGGCCATGGCGGAGCGGACCAAGTTCTCCGCCTATTGCGTGTACTCCGGCTTCATCAGCCTGGTGATCTACCCCATCGAGGCCCACTGGATCTGGGGCGGCGGCTGGCTGAGCCGGATCGGCTTCCATGACTACGCAGGCTCCTGCGCCATCCACATGGTGGGCGGCATCGCGGCCCTCATCGGCGCCATCGTCCTTGGACCCCGGATCGGCAAATATGTCCGGGATCGCAGCGGAAAGGTCGCCAAGGTCAACGCCATCCCCGGCCACTCCATCCCCCTGGGCGCTCTGGGCGTCTTCATCCTCTGGCTGGGCTGGTACGGCTTCAACGGCGCGGCTGCCACCACGGTATCCGAACTGAGCAGCATCTTCCTTACGACGACCATAGCTCCCGCCGTGGCCACCTGCACCACCATGATCTATACCTGGTGCAAGAACGGCAAGCCGGATGTATCCATGTGCCTCAACGCCTCTCTGGCAGGCCTGGTGGGCATCACCGCCGGCTGCGACGCCCTGGACGGCCTGGGTTCCGCCGTGGTGGGCATCGTCTCCGGTATCCTGGTTGTCATTGTGGTCGAGGTCCTGGATCTGAAGCTCCACATCGACGACCCTGTCGGCGCCGTGGGCGTCCACTGCGCCAACGGCATCTGGGGCACCCTGGCGGTGGGTCTGCTGGCGAATCCCGACGCCCCGGCGGGACTCAGCGGTCTGCTGTATACCGGCTCCTTCCGGCAGCTGGGGCTGCAGCTCCTGGGCTTTGCCGCCGTGGCGGCCTGGGCCGCGGTGACCATGACCCTGTTTTTCCTGCTGCTGCGGAAGCTCAACTTCCTCCGGGCGGAGGCCGCCGACGAACTGGCGGGCCTGGACGGCAGCGAGCACGGCCTTCCCAGCGCCTACGCGGATTTCATGCCCGCCGTGGACAAGTATGCCGAATTCGGCACCGGGGAGCAGATCGTGGCCGTCACCGGTACCGCGCCGCCCGCGGAAGCGGTGACGGTACACCGGGAGCCCGCCTTCCGGGGGGACGGGCATAAGTTCACCAAGGTGGAGATCGTCTTCAAGGAGGAACGGCTCTATGCCCTCAAGGACGCCATGTCGAAGCTGGGCATCACCGGCATGACCGTAAGCCACGTCATGGGCTACGGCATGCAGAAGGGGCACACGGAATTCTACCGGGGCGTTGCCGTGGAAACGGACCTGCGGCCCAAGGTGCAGGTAGACATCGTGGTCTCCGCCATCCCCGTGCGGGACGTGATCGAAACGGCCAAGAAGGTGCTGTATACCGGCCACATCGGGGACGGCAAGATCTTCGTCTACGATGTGGAGAATGTGGTGAAGGTCCGGACCGGCGAAGAGGGCTACGACGCCCTGCAGGACGTGGAATAAAGCAACAAACGCCCTGCGCCGCCTATCGGCACGGCGCAGGGTCAGCATTTGGAGGTAAACCATGGAAAAACGTGAACAGCTGTACGAGGGCAAGGCGAAGAAGGTCTACGCCACCGAAAATCCGGATCTGCTGATCGTATCCTATAAGGACGACGCCACCGCCTTCAACGGGAAGAAAAAGGGCACCATCCCGGGGAAGGGCGTCATCAACAACCGCATGAGCAACCGGCTCATGGGCCGCCTGGAAAAGGCGGGGATCCCCACCCATCTGGCGGAGGAGCTTTCTGAGCGGGAGACGCTGGTGAAGCGGGTGAAGATCGTGCCTCTGGAGGTCATCGTCCGCAACGTTTCCGCCGGAAGCTTCTGCAAACGATACGGTTTCCCGGAAGGCGTCGTTTTCGACGAGCCCACCGTGGAATACTCCTACAAAAACGACGAGCTGAACGACCCCCTCATCTGCCTGCCCCACATTCTGGCCATGAGGCTGGCGACGAAGGAGGAAATGGAAGCCATCCGGGGCTATTCCCTGAGGATCAACGAGGTCCTCAGGGCCTTTTGGAAGGGCTGCGGCGTGACCCTGGTGGATTTCAAGCTGGAATTCGGGCGGCTGGGAGACGGGTCCATCGTTCTGGCCGACGAGATCAGCCCCGACACCTGCCGCCTCTGGGACAGCGCCACGGGGAAGAAGCTGGACAAGGACCGTTTCCGCCAGGACCTGGGGGGCGTAGAGGAAGCCTACGGGGAAATCATGGCCCGGCTGGAGGCGGCGGATGCGTAACGGCGGCCATCCCCGGGAGGAATGCGGGGTCCTGGGTCTCTGGGCTCCGGAGAAGCGGGATCTTGCCGCCCTGGCCTATTACGGTCTCTATGCCCTGCAGCACCGGGGCCAGGAGAGTGCCGGGATCGCCCTGAACGACGACGGGGTCTTCCGTTCCCGGCGGGACGCAGGCCTGGTGGGAGACGTGTTTGACCAAAGGCAGCTGGCGGCCCTGGGTCGGGGAAACATCGCCGTAGGGCATGTGCGCTACGCCACCACCGGCTCGGACAGCCGCCTCAACGCCCAGCCTCTCCTCATCGACCACCGCAAAGGCTCAATGGCCCTGGCCCACAACGGGAACCTGAGCAATTCCGCCGAGCTGCGGGAAGCTCTGGAGCTGCGGGGCAGCATCTTCCACACCACCACGGACAGTGAAGTGATTGCCTATATGATCGTCCAGGAGCGGCTGCGCCACAGCAGCATCGAGGAAGCGGTATCCGCCGCCATGGACAGTCTGGAAGGGGCCTACAGCTTGGTGATCGCCTCCCCCGCGAAGCTCATCGCCGCCAGGGACAGGCACGGTTTCCGCCCCCTGTGCATGGGGAAGCGGGCCGACGGCACGGTGGTCTTCGCTTCCGAAAGCTGCGCGCTGGAGGCGGTGGAGGCGGCGTTTCTCCGGGATATCCTGCCCGGAGAAGTGGTGACGGTGAGCGCCGAGGGCATCCGTTCCGACCTGCGGCACTGCGGCAGCTGCCCCCGGCGGCTCTGCGTATTCGAGTATATTTACTTCGCCAGGCCGGACAGCGTCATCGACGGGGCCAGCGTATGCCTGGCCCGGCAGCGGGCCGGGGCTTTTCTTGCCTCCGAGCACCCGGTGGAGGCTGACGTGGTGGTGGGGGTCCCGGATTCGGGGCTGGACGCCGCCATCGGCTATGCCAAGGCTTCCGGCATCCCTTACGAGATCGGCTTCACCAAGAACAAATACGTGGCCCGCACCTTCATCGCCCCCACCCAGGGGGACCGGGAGACGGGCGTGAGCATCAAGCTCCACCCGATCCGCGCCGTGGTGGAGGGGAAGCGGGTGGTTCTGGTGGACGATTCCATCGTCCGGGGCACCACCTGCCGCAAGACCATACGGCTCCTCCGGGAGGCGGGGGCGAAGGAGATCCATATGCGGGTCAGCGCCCCGCCCTTCGTAGCCCCCTGCTTCTATGGCACGGACATCGACACGGCGGAAAATCTCATTGCCAACCGCCATAGCGCGGAGGAAATCGCAAATATCATCGGCGTGGACTCCCTGGGCTACCTCAGCCTGGCCCATGCCCGCCTGCTGACGGGCTCTGACGACGGGTTCTGCACCGCCTGCTTCGGCGGAGGGTACCCCACCGCCATTCCCGGGGACGGCAGGAAAAGCCGATTTGAAAAGAAGATACATTCGGGAGCGTGATCCAAATGTGTTCCATCATGGGTTTTACCCGTCTGAACCTCAGCGACGCGGAACTGCACGAATATTTCGACCGCACCCTTTCCCGGGGCCCGGACATGTCCCGGACGGAGAGGGCCGGAGAGGGCTGCCTCTGCTTTCACCGGCTGGCCATCATGGGTCTCCATGAGAAGGGGATGCAGCCCTTCCGCCTGGGCAAGGACATGTGCGTCTGCAACGGGGAGCTGTACCTCTTCCGTCCCCTGAAGAAGGAGCTGGAGGAGGACGGCTATACGTTTGTCAGCGGCTCCGACTGCGAGATCATCCTTCCCCTGTACCGGGAATACGGCCTGGAGATGTTTTCCCGGCTGGATGCGGAATTTGCCATGGTGATCTATGATGGGGAAAAGGACGCCTTCATCGCCGCCCGGGACCCCATCGGCATCCGTCCCCTCTACTATGGCTATGACCGGGAGGGAAGCATCGTCTTCGCCAGCGAGGCCAAAAACCTGGTGGGGCTGTGCCGGGAGATCCTGCCTTTCCCGCCCGGCTGCTACTGGGCCGACGGAACGTTCACCCGCTACGCGGACGTGACAAAGGTGGAGCAATATGTCAGCGGCGACCTGGACACGCTCTGCGCCGGCATCCGGGAGAAACTGATCCTGGGGGTGGACAAGCGGCTGGACGCCGATGCGCCCCTGGGCTTTCTCCTCTCCGGCGGGCTGGACAGCAGTCTCGTCTGCGCCATTTCCGCCCGGATCCTGGGCAGGCACGTGCGCACCTTCGCCATCGGCATGGACACGGACGCCATCGACCTGAAATATGCCCGCATGGCGGCAGACTACATCGGCGCAGAGCACACGGAGGTCTATATGACCCGGCAGGAGGTATTGGACAATCTGGAGACCGTCATCGCCCTCCTGGGCACATGGGATATCACCACCATCCGGGCCAGCCTGGGCATGTACCTCTGCTGCAAAGCCATCCATGAGCGGACGGACATCCGGGTGCTCCTCACCGGGGAGATCAGCGATGAGCTTTTCGGCTATAAATACACGGACTTTGCCCCCTCCCCGGAGGAATTCCAGGCTGAGGCGGTGAAGCGCATCAAGGAACTGCACATGTACGACGTGCTCCGGGCCGACCGCTGCATCTCCGTCAACTCTCTGGAGGCCCGGGTGCCCTTCGGGGACCTGGACTTTGTGCGATACGTCATGTCCATTGACCCCAAGCTGAAAATGAACCGCTACGGTATGGGAAAATACCTCTTGCGCAGAGCCTTTGAAAGGGATAAACTGCTCCCGGATGACATTTTATGGCGGCAGAAGGCGGCCTTTTCCGACGCGGTGGGCCATAGCATGGTGGACGACCTGAAGGAATATGCGGAGAAGCGCTATACCGACGCCGAATTCACCGAAAAGCGGCGGCAGTACGATTACTGCCCGCCCTTCACCAAGGAAAGCCTGCTCTATCGGGAGATTTTTGAGAAGCACTATCCCGGTCAGGCCGGAATGATCAAGGATTTCTGGATGCCCAACCGGACCTGGCCCGGCTGCGACGTGGACGATCCCTCGGCCCGGGTACTGGCGAATTATGGGGCAAGCGGAATGTAACGGGAGGCTCAAACCAAATGAAAAACTGCGCGATCGTGGGCATTAACTGGGGCGACGAGGGCAAGGGCCGCATGGTGGACCTGCTCACGGAGGACTATGACGTTGTGGTGCGCTACCAGGGCGGC
>Ga0310697_10003381_pt1 | contig 16178 bp, 32 predicted proteins | sample 172DNAGHGlowgp2_FD_203883 | JGI IMG/M metagenome (GOLD analysis project Ga0310697, IMG submission 203883) | Sheep rumen microbial communities from Palmerston North, Manawatu-Wanganui, New Zealand - 1728 DNA GHGlow gp2 (v2) (version 2) | ecosystem: Host-associated > Mammals > Digestive system >... | reverse complement strand
TCTTGTAGATAGCTTTGTGTCTGCCATCCTGCCATTTCAGACGATCCACAACATCGCCATCCATGTTCCTTACAATCAAATACTCATTCTCATATAAGTCAAACCAGTTCTTCGACTTGTCTGAATACAGATTGGCAAGGTTCGGATTATCAGAATCAACTTCCTTATACCCTGTATACCCACTCCATACAATAGGCATAAGCATTACACCTCTGCAAACAGACTGTCAAAATCAGTCAGCAAATCTGTAGCAATGCCCCATTCAAGGCTCTTTTCTGAATTGATGTACCACTCTGTATTGATATGGCTCTCAATCTCTTCTTCGGGGATTGTCGTACTCTTATGAAGATAATCCACAAGCTCTGAAATCTGCCGCGCATACTCTTCAATCTGACAGATGACCTCATCATATGTGCCGGAGAAAGAGCCGCTGCCCTTATGAATCAAAAACGTAGAGCGGGGGAGAACATATCTTTTCTTGCACGCAAGGTAAATGAAAGACCCGGCACTAAAACAACATCCCATATTTACAGAGCGAATGGGCGTCTTGCTCATCTTGATTGTATCGATCAAACTGTTACAGGTAGAAAGCTCTCCACCAATTGTATTGATCATCAATGTAATAGGCTTGCGTTCTTCAACGGGCTTTCCAATATCTTCCAGGTTCCAGTCAATAATATGACGAACAAACTCATAGTAACTCTCGTCTACCTCGTCATCCAGCCACAAAACGCGCCGTTCAAGATTTTTATAGTATGTGATCAGTTCCGGCGCAGGAAGATTCAGATTTTCCAGTTTTTTCGGGATCTCAATGACCATGCAGTCGTCGTCCAAGTCTAACCATTCCCTTCATGCGTATTCTCGAAGTGCGCAGTAACATTGCGTTGTCGCTCCTCGCGGATGAAGTTGATTACCCGCTGCGATTCCTCCGCATAATACTTACCGCGATTGCTGCGTTGTTTCAGCGTTCGGTAAATCGACACGTCCGGATAAAGCTTTCTGAGCTTAAAGCTTTCGTCCTTTGTCACCAGAATCAAAACACCATACCACCCTTACAAAGAATTGGATACAAAAAACACACGCATATTCCAAATGAAAACGACCATTCCAATTTGCCTGTATGTATTAGTATCCTTGTAAATACAGGGTTCCGGGGTTATAAAATCCCCAGAACCCGCACCGTTACTTAATCGAAGAGAACATCTGCCGCAGCAACAACATCTTCCGTCACAATATGCTCTCCCTCATCCTTCACGGGAACAAGCAATTTGAACCGCGTCCGCTGATGAAGAACTTTACTGTGCTTGTGAAACGCACCCTTACCGTTTACCGTGGCAATATAGTTGAATCCTATCAACTCAGGCACATAAATCTTCCGCACCGAAGACATCCCGAGGCCAACCCAAGCAGATAGTTCTGCATAAGAGAGCGAAAACTCTCCCTTGCTATCGCCGTACACTTTGCCATAGCACAACAGCGCAAGGGCAACAAGTTTTGTTTTCTTGCGGTCAAACCTCCGATTGATTTCCCGAATGTCCTCATCCGACACACGAACACTGTCACACTCTGAAATTCGCCGCTTGTCATAATCCCAGATATACCCGATAATCGAATTGACAGAGTAGGGAATATATATGCCGTTCTTCGTTGCCCACTCGAAGATTGCTTCTCTTGCAGAAAGCTTGCTCATGCCCTGATAGTGATACAGTTTCAATATAGTAAAACAAACCCTGTACAGATTCTCCTGTACAATGTCCTTGCCCTCAAGATACCTGTTCGCCTCTTTAACTTCATTCAGCAATTACGTCATCCCCCTCATAATCAACCCATGTATAGCATTTTCCAAGATAAGTTTCGCCAACGCCATCAAACACGCGCTTCGGCAAACGGTGCTTCACCTGACGGATATTCTCCAGAATCCCGTTCTCCGCAACAATCCACATAAACTTCTTGTCCTTCTTCGGGTATTCCTCATAGCACAGCTTTGTTACAATATTTGCAAGTCTTCTTTGGTCGGGGCAAATAGCCGCACACCTACGCTTGTATGCCTCATAATATACGCCCCAATCTATCTCAAAATCACGCGCCTGGGCTTTTGTAATCTGATCCTCAAGCTCACTTTTGTAGCGGTCATAGTTTCTGCACATTGCCTGAAACTTACTTAAATCCCGCATCTCTCTTATGTACTCAAGATATACTTCACGCACCTGATTGTACGTCTCTTCGTCATATGTGACACCTTGGTCAATCATGACGCTATAATCAAACGGCATCTTCCTTCGCGTCCATCTGTTCTGATTGTCCCACCGCTCCAACGCATAGCACAAACGGTTCATGTTACTGTTGGACTTTGATAGTTTTTGATTAGCATAATACTGACCGCGATATTTCATGAAGTAGGGGAGCGGTCGCCCGTACTTCGCAATATGTCTGGGCACTACATACAGCACGCCTGTTTTCGCATACATCACCACCGCCGCTTTCACGGTACTTTAACACTGCTCCGGCAGTCGGATTAGACTATATCTTTGTCTGCACACAGCAGACAGCCAGCACTTCGCAACACGGAGTTTCACCGCAATGCTACTCCCTTATGGGATAGTCGTTTGACCTTCTTGCATACGCAAGCTTGGCACAGGATTATCATGCAGCAAACGCTGTTTAGATTTCCCCTGTTAGCAGACCCGCAAGCGTCCATTTCCTGACGCGCCACTGTCGGCTCTACACCCTGTATTTACAGGTTCACTGGCTTTTCATTTGCGCCTCACGGCACAACGCGACTACTTTTCAATCGATGCTCTTACCTGTGGCTACAGCAATAATATCTATGTATTTCTCGTATTTCTGCCTTGCTGCCTCTGACTGCGGCATTTTATTGTGATAAGCACTGGAGTAATTGGAGAACTCGCCGATCATATTCTTCATGGTTCTGAGGATGACCTTGGATCTGTTCTCCGGTGTATCTGCTTCCGGTGCAACCGTGACCTTATCATCCACGTCAATGACCGGAGCACCGTCTTCCCGCACACCAGACCGATATACAGGATTGTCAATCACCAACGCCAAGTCTCCGTCAAAGTCACAGCCCTGAAGCCGCTGCGTGACAATGCTCTTGCAGTTGAGCATACACACATTGTCGAGGTGATGTACCCACCGCAATTGCTCATTATCAACCGCATTCAGCAGAACGTGTTCGCTTGCACAGATATGCGGATTGCGCTCGATACTCCGTATGCCGTGCATGGCTCCGCTAATGTCGTGGCTGTAAAACTCATCTGCTTCCAGGCAACCCTTTACTTCAATCCCGCCGATATGTTCAAGCAACGCGATCAAGTCCGGTGCAATAAACTTGAAACACCCTTTCAGGAACAGTTTGCCGCACTTGAACTCATTCACATACTTGGAGATAGCCCTGCGGATATACTGCCGTACAGAATCTTCCTGAAGCATAACGGGGTTCTTCAATATAGCCCTGCAATATGAATTCAGCCCTGTATGACGGTCTGCCGTCAGTCCCAGAAAACAATACACATACAGAGGGTCTCCGCTGATAATCCGCTCTGCCCAGTCCACACTGTCTCCTGCAAGCGTAGCAAAGTCATCAAAATCCATTTGCAGATCCTGCAAGATCTGATAGTTGCCCCTTGTATACACAGGCTCCCGTTCCTTGGAGAAGTTCCACTTCGTTATCCCGACACAGTGATTGTATTTGACAAAGCGGTTCCAGTAATCATCCCAATCGAAACACGTCCCGGTTCGGTTGAAGTACCCGTAGCCCTTGTACATACTCTCTGTAAGTATAAACATAGGCTCCGCGTCCGGCAGAACACTGTGCCGAATGCCCCAAATGTCCGTTATGCTTGTTATGCCGTGTTCCTGAAAATAAGCGGGATAGTCGATCTCGTGCGTAACACCCTTAATGTACGGCATCCGCAGGAGCAGTGTAGTAGGACGCTCACGCAGATTCAGATATTCCTGAACGTGTGTTGTAATAGCAGGATGATGTATGCCGCAACCGTCAAAAATGTTCAGCGTTATATCCCGTTCGCCCTCGGCCACGTCCTTCTGCGTCCAGGCAAATGTCTCCCCGTTGGCTCCCGTTATCTCCGTCTCCAGATCGTACAGATAGCGAATGCGCTGCTTGGGGAATGTAACCTTCTTGTCCGGCACGACAATAACCTTCGGTATCCATCCCTCTATGCAAAAGCAAGAAGAGAGCATAAGCCCTCTGTAGGCATAGTATTTAGATAGGACGGCCTTGTCTATATGCACGCCCATCATAACCGCTTCATCCAGGGATTGAATAATCTCGTCCCGCACAAAGGACAGGATACCGTTTCGCGTCATACTCGCAGACCGCTCTGACAGGACAAAGTGCCTGTCGTTTAAGTAAAACCCGTCATGGATAAGCCTTGCAACAGGCTCTTCCTTGTCCGTTAGGCCGTTGCAGTCTACAAACACAATCCATTTGTTGAAGTCTGAACTGTCACCTGTGATTAGCCGTATCTGCCGGAACAGTTGGTTATCCTGCTGCGCAATCCTGTAGAACACACTCCGCTCTTCCGGGATAAGCACCCTGTAATCAGCCGCAATGATTGCTTTTAATTTCAGTTTGTACAATTGATAAAGCTTCGGACTACTCAATACGCATTCCCCCAGTCGTTCCCCATTTCCCGTACTGTGTCCGTATCTGACTCTGCACGTATCCGGCACTCTTCCGCATATACAGCATCCGCGTCCTCTCCGTCTACAGGCTCGAAGTACTCGCAGTCCTCGCTTCCCGCAAAACTGCAATTCTCGCTGTAGTAACACCGCTGACAATCTGACATTTTGTTTTCACCCCTTTTCTTACACTTTAAAGTCTATCTCGAACATACGTATATTGTTACAGGTATAAATTGTCGAGGAAGGATATAGATGTCTTTGACATACACTTTGAAGTGTACAAAAACATATAAAACTAAGATTCTGAATTGTTTTGTTCCCGAAAGTTGCGCAGACGATCTGCCGCTGCTCGTTTCTGTTCTTCCGACATTGTGTACTGCCGTTGCTTCCTAAACGTGATGAACTTGACCGGCACAGAATACGTACAATGCTTCTCGCCCTCCCTGTATGCCCGTACAGACAGTCGGCAATAGTTGTCCGGGTCTTCCTCTACAAGCTTGTCCATCTTCCGTATCGTTGACGGATCGTTCGTCCAGATATACGCAGTGCGATCCTCTGCATCCCACCGAATCGTTGTTTCTGTTTCTGTCTTTAACATAAAGCCCTCCTTGAAGTTTTATCTGTAGCCCCGTCCTACTTGTACGCGCTCTTAATGACACGCTGCGTAACAGGGCTGTACGCCGAAGAATCTCCTTCCATTCGCAGATGTACAAACAAGTCGTTTGCCTTCTGCCTGTTGCTGTCGTTGACAACGTACGACTCTACCGAGATTGTTGTTGACTTGCGTTCTTCCCTTGTCAGATGACTGAATGTGTATCTGGCCTCTAAGTCTGCCTGTTTCTCGGAACTGTATGCATGAAGCAATTCACAATAGCCGTCTGACTCTTTTACTACCCACAACGTTCTCTGCCGTTCCTTTGTACTTCCCGTTCCCTACACCCCCTTCCGTTAGCCCTTTTACAATTGCATATTCTCGTAAGCCTGGGCATTGCTACACCTCCATTTTATAATTCCCTCCCCTTATAGGGGAGGGATGCATTCTACCTTATTCGACCTTTACTATTTCGTACTTCCCGCCGAGCATATCGTTCTGTCTCTTTGCGTCCGCTTTTCTGTTGTACACCTTTGCTTCCGCAATCTCCCTTGTCAACTCTACAAACAAACCGAGGGGAGTACCTTTGAAATAACCTTCTGGTGACATCGTCCCGTTCTGATACCTGACAGGGTTTCTCTTGAGAACATACCGCATATTCTATACTCCTTCCTTACAACTGCATCCCCGCATACACCTCGTTCTGCACCTCCTCCGTTATCCCGATGTACCGCAGCGTATCTGAAACCGAATTGTGATTGAGCATCTGCTGTACAACATCGATGGCTCTGTACTCGTTTGCTATCAACCTCCCCGCATTCTTCGTGTACACCTCGTACCCGAAAGTCTTCCGCATACTGTGCGTGCTGAGATGCTCTATCCCCGTTGCAAGAGAAATCTCGTGCATAATCCTCCAGTAACTCTTGACGGCAAGACAGCCCTTGTTGTCTTTGACAGTCTCCTTGACCTTCTGCACGTTCTTCTTCTGAGAAGGGAACAACGGCATGTCCGGCGTCCTGTCCTTGAGGGTCAACACGTAATCCCGCAATCCTTCCCGCACCGTCTCTGAGAACCGGATGTTCCTCCGCGTCTTCTTCGTCTTCTCCTCGATGACAGTGAGACCCGTTATCTCTTTTCTCCCTTCGTCCCAGATGTCCTTGAGCCGAATCTGCAATACGTCCCCGCACCGAAGTCCGCAGTTAATCCCTAACAGAAAGATGGCGTAGTTCCTGTACCCGTACTTCTTGCTGCTGTACAAGAGTTTCTCCTTGACAACCTCTAATTGCTCCCTATCCTTGACAGGCCGCGCAGTACAGTCCTTGACAGGTACATACGGCTTCTTCTCTTTCTTGCCGCTAATTACCTCGAACGGGATGACCTCATATGCCCTTGCTTCCATGCCTCAGACCTCCTTGCTTCTTACAAACCTATTATAGCACCCCTCCCTGTTACTGTCAATAGATAGCAGGGAATTACACACAAAAATTTTTCTATGAACCGTGCCTGGCACTTGACATAATATGTACCGCGTGGTATTATTGAGGTACAATAAAACACAAAGGAGTGGTCGAGTATGAAAAAGATCATCAACAACAAGATCTACGACACGGACACGGCAAAGGAACTCGGTGTGGACAGTTACTCTAACGCAAGAGATTTTAATTACTGGTGCGAACGCCTCTACCAGAAACGTACCGGAGAATATTTTCTGTACGGTGAGGGTGGCCCGGCCTCGAAGTATGCTGTGTCTGTTGGACAGAACTGCTGGAGCGGGGGAGAAAAGATTATCCCCCTGGCGGCAGCAAGCGCAAGAGATTGGGCAGAGAAGCATCTGGACGCAGATGACTATGAAAAACTGTTCGGTGTTCCTGAAGAGAATGAAGAAGACAAGACAAACCTTAACGTGCAGATTCCTGCACACTTCTCTTCCAGACTTCGTGCATATGCCTCCGAACACAATATAAGCCTTACCGCAACAGTTGTACAGGCAATAAGCGAGTTTCTGAAATAAGGAGGATGCAGATATGAAGTTTACTCTTGCAGATAAACACAGCGCACAGAGCCTGGGCTATGTCCTCGATCTTGACTCCGCTCGGATCGTTGATAAAAAAGCAGCAGACGCGGTTGCCCGTACCCGCAGTCGCAGTGCTCTGGATAGTATGATCGACGCATTCTGCGATAATGCCGGATCACCCTACAGAGGAGACGACGGAGAACTCTATGCCGTAGAGTTTGACTGGGCACAACCAGAAGCGGTTCCCGTTGTTTGGCAGAGATTGCGCAAAGCCTGAAGCAGAATGGCATTCCCCGCATAGGCAAAAGCCCGTGCGGGTTTTTTGTTTGCAACATATGTTTTTGTATAGTATATATATATATATATTATATAATAATATATAATATAATACTATTCTCTTATATACAAATACAGTTAGATATACAGTTAGATACTATATACAGATACAGTATATATTCTATGTCTATATATAGTATTTCTATATGCAGTATATATCCTTATACAGTATATCTTTATACTGTTAGATAATACTATTGAGTACTTAGATATATCTATATACAGTATATTTTCTTATGTACTGTATATAAATATATACTTAGATAGATAGTCTATTAGATATATAGTCTATATATAACTATATACTATATATATCTATATATTATATATATCTATATACTATGTATTAGTATATATGTCTATATATCCTTTAATATAATATATATATCTATATATCTCTATGTATAATAAAAATATAGTCAATCTATATCTATAAAGAAAATAAAAAAATATATTGTAGTTCTTCTCTTTCTTCTTTCTTTCTTTGGTTACTTTCTTTCTTTCTTCTTTCTCTTCTTAAACCTCGTTGCTGGATTTGCAGATACAAGAATACATAGAAAATCATCACAAAATCTCCTGCCAGATCTTCGGGAGTTATTTTTCTCTTCTTTGCTTTAAGCAAAGAGAGTGAGATAAAGAAAAATAGACTGAAGGATTACCAGATGGTCAGATAGGGTGGGGGAGTACAGGATCACATAAAGGAGATTGGTAGGCGTTGCTTCGCAACATATTGTGGCGGCGCGCTGCGACATGGTGAAAAATTAATTTGATTAGGTGATTGCCTAATTAAATGGTGTTAGGTGTACCTAAAATATATTTGATAAAAGGTAATTTGTGCGGAACCTTGTAAAATGCGGGTTGTCGGCAATTACGATGCCGGGGATGCAGATAAAATAAGGGTTTGTGGGGGAGGAGGGGATGTGGGTCGGATATGGGGAGTGAATGGACTACCCCAGGCAGCCTGGCGAAAATCCGAACTGCAAGTGTAAACCGTGGGTGGTACCGTTCCGGCGGTTCCGTCTGTAAATGCGGTGTTTTCTCGGATTGTCTCTTTTGTGGCTTCCGGTTCCTGCGATGGCTTCCGGTTCCTGCGATGGCTTCCGGTTCCTGCGATGGCTTCCGGTTCGATTTTTTCGCCTATAATGGTAGAAACTCTGATTTTATCGAAATTGCATATATGTGCCTGGCGCTTTTTGTGCAAAAGTACACACAACGTACACTTTCCGTTAAATCCGCCGAAAATCCATTGACACCACCCAAACCGAGTGATATAATCCGAATTGCAATTGAGGTTGACACACCCTTTAGCGGTATCCAATCAGTCAACCGCCCCGAGTCTCTTATATGACGTTCCGAACGTCAACGACTCAAACCGTAACCGTCGAACCTTGAAAACTGAATACCATGCGGTCTGTACCGTTCCAATAAATGCAAGCGTGACGTGATCACGCGGTGACGCCAATCTGTTATCGGTTATAGATAGCATAGCAGGGACGCGACAAATATAGACCGTATGTTAGTCAAGCGTTGTACAAGCTACAATCAATCAACATTGTGGCGTATGCGATTGTACAACGTCAAGGGACAAAATTGCCTTTTGACGTTGTGCAATCGCACAAATGAAAGAACGGATGTAATTAACAGCTAACAGAATTGAAAGAGAGGAAAAAATCATGAAAAAAATCGATATTAGGTGGAACAAGAAGGGGAATATCAAAGTTGGCGCAATTTGGACGTACTCTCAGCTGTATGGCTCTAAATCCTATGTAGTTCCGTCACTTTCAGACAAGCCTATAAAAGGCACTTGCGGCGGGCATTGCGCTCACTGCGAAAACTGTTGCTACGTCAAAAAGTCATACCGCTACGACACGGTAATACTCGGACACGCAAGGAATACGCTTGCCATGCGATCCGATCCGATTGCCGCATGTGCTGAATTAAGTGCATATATCACAAGGGCGCGCAATAAACCGGACGCTTTAAGGCTACATCAAAGCGGCGAAATCGAAAGTAACGAACAGCTTCAAGGTTTTTGTAACCTTGCCAACGATCATAAGGATAAACCATTTTTCGTGTATACCAAAGCATTTGATATTGTCATTCCTGCCTTGCTTGCAGGTGTAGTGCCGAATAATCTGATCGTATTGATTTCAATTTGGCATGAATATGGCATTGCCGAATTTCTCAAAGTCGCCCACCTTCCGAACGTCAAAGCATTTGTCTACGATGATGGCACTTTCGACTATGCCGCCAATGGTATTGAGATTCAAACCTATTGCAAGGCCTACAATGAAAAAGGCAAACTCGATCATGATATAACTTGCGACAAGTGCCGCAAGTGCTTCGACAATCTCGCATGCCATAAAATCATAGGCTGTAAAGCCCATTGATAAACCGCAATTAACGGCAAACAGCTGTAGTCGTTGCATAGGATACGGTTCGCCGTATCCCTTGCAATGTCTACAATGTAGACAAAAAACGAAAGAAGGATTGAACCATGCAAAGATACACAAGCGCGGCCACATCCATTAACAGCAGTAAAGCTCCTGCCATTTATGGCATGCCCAAAGCCGTTGACATCATGCGCGGCAAACGTGTTATTGACATTGGCGGTGGCAGGTACGACACAGCAGTTTTCAAAGCTTCTGAGTACGGCGCAACAGTGAGTATCTATGACAAGTATAACCGAACAGCCGAACACAACACAGACGTTTTAAGCGGTTCTTATGACGTTGCAGTTATTAGCAATGTGTTGAACGTTATCGACAATGCCAACGATAGACGTGACGTGATCGAATTAGCCGCACATAAAGCGCAAACAATTCTGATAACAGTCTATGAGGGCAACGGTACAGGCATAGGATGTCAAACAGGTTCCGACTCATGGCAAGAGAATCGCAAGCTTTCCGACTACATCGACGAAATCAAAGAAGCAATTCCCGCATGGGATGTACAGAAAATGGGACGGGTTATCATTTGCAAAAAGTGACACGTCCTGCCATAGTGCAGGGAATGCTTGTATAAAGATTGGAACGAACAGAACGAACAGGAAGGGGAATAAGCATGAAAATCTATCTGGACATCGAAACCATGGAAAGAGTTACAGAACAGCAACTCAAGGCAGAATTCGAAATGGTGAAAGCGGAAGATCTTGAGAACCATGACTATTCGTTCAACGAATATGAATGGAATTGTCTCACCCGCAATGGCGGGACACTGGTATTAATAGGCGAATAAAGGGAAGGTGGAACCGTGCTGATAATGATACTGTACACCATCATAGCCGTAATTCTGATGACGGCAATTGATGAGGCTATCAACTGGATATTGAGACGTCGGAAGTACAAGCGGATACCTCGGTATCCGCTTCATAATTGGAAATTTGACTAAAAGGAAGGAAGAGGAAACTATGTTGAATGAAACTATCATCAAGGCACTGGAAAACAAGGGTTTTAACAGATGGACGAAGGAAACGGCGAAAGGAACCATTGACAGACTTTACATCAATGCGACCATGCTCGGCCTGGACCTAACATATTATAAGACGGGCAACATAAGTTCGGCATATTTCAACGGCGAACTGATCAGTAATAGTCAAGGTTACAGATACAAGGCGGCCAAGACATATATCGACGTAATCACTGGAACCGTGCATTCCGACAGAGATGATCTTGCAACGGAAGCGCAGCAGATTCTGGATAAAGTGCGAGCGGAAGCATGAGGGGAGGATATGGAAATGAAAATAGAAATGAAGATTATGTGGTTTGATCGGAAACAAGACGATTTCAAACCCGATTACAACAACGTACACTTTGCGCTTGTGACCGGAAATAACCCGCAGGAATGCATGCGGGAATTTCGGAAGTTATCTGATAATCATGACCTAGTGCGCTACACGCGCATGGAAATCTTGGAAATCTATTGACGGAAACCGGAAATCACATTTGTGAAAGTGAGGATGGAAATCATGTTTGAATTCAATTACAAAACTACCTTCTGGACAGATTTTAGCATTGCTGACCACTTTGGAAGCGATGCGATTAACGGAACATACAAGCGTGCATTCCGCGAATGGAAATCAAACACGGAATACATTACGGAATTGGTAATCGTGCTGAATCATAAGATTTGGCAGCACTATGAAAACGGAAACGATGCGTTCGCAAAGCTTTACGACAAGCTCTGGAAACAGGCAGATGCCTGGTGCCTGGAGAATCTGACTGGAAGCGATTTGCGGTATTATCTGGAAACCACAGACTGAAACAGACTGAATGGAAACCGTATGTGTAAAATGCGGCATGGAAACTGGAAACCATGCCGCAATTTATGCACATGGAAAGTGTGTAAATAAATGAAGGGCGGAAATTAGAAATGAAAATTATGATTTACTCGGCAGAATCCTACAGACTCGACAGAAGCGGGAACATTTATGATGGAAACTGCGACTATCTCGGCAGCAATCTGGAAACGGCAAGGAAGGAAGCGGCATATTATCTCGATCATCTGACAAAGTCCGAACGGAAATCAAGTCTGGTATTCGTTCAGGGATTCATTGTGGATGAAGAACCCGGTGACACAGCGGAAGCCGTATGGGAGAGATACAAAGAGGCGTCCTATGGAAACCCCGACTACTACGAAGAATTCACCCCGGAAGTGGAAGAGGAAGAAGAGCCGGAAGAAGAGGAAGAGGAAGAGTAAATAGACGGAATCGGAAACATGGGGCGGGTTTTATCCTCGTCCTCTGTATGGAAATCATACAACGCATAGAATCTGCTGAGACGAATGATCTCGGCAGATTCTTATTGGAAATCAGAATGAAAAAGAGAGGATGGAAATATGAAACAGAAAACCGAAACCTGGTTCTTTGATTTAAAAGACAGTCAAATCAAGGAAGCCGGAACGCTTTTCCCCGCTTACGAACAGGGGAAGGCATTCCGTCTGATTGATACGGAAGTCACATTTGAGCAATATGTGGATGACCTGGATCGTATCGGTCTGATTCGGAAACTGAACGATTATAAGCCGATGCGGAAATTGTCGCTTGAATACAAGTACTAGTTGGAAGCCTCATCATCCGGAACATATTCAAGGATGTCACCGGGTTGAAGATTGAGCAACTGACAAATCTTGTTCAATTCTGCGTGAGACGGAAGCCCGCCCGTGCGTAATTTCTGCATGGTGCGCTCACCAAAGATATGCTCATTTCGGATTCTGTTTGACGTATAACCCGCAGCGCTAAGTGATCTTGTGATGGAAATCTTACATCGAATCATACGATATACCACCTCATATGGAATCTGTATATACATATATAGAATACAGCATATATGTTATATGGAAATTAAGTGGTGTGTAAACAAACAGAGTGGAGGATCTGGAAATGAAAATGAATAAAAGACAAAAACTGTATCCCGGATGCAAGGAAGCGGAAGCAGAAAAAAGGAAAGCAAAAGCGGAAATGACAGAAGAACCCGACATGATTGGAAATGCGCCGAATTATGATAAGTTTAAAGGATGGACTGTTGAGCAAGTATTGACATGGCTGAATATCGATTGAAAGAGAGGATGGAAACGATGTCGAATATCACCGAAGGAATGATCGTACGGTACACACCCGAATGGTGCAGCCCTGGCGAACGTAAATATCTTCATGTTGTCAAAGAGAACTGGCTCAACCCTGTCACTGGGGAAATGACTCGTTGGCTCATCGAAACCATCAATATGGAAGACATGGTTTTCCATCCCACCGAAGTGGTTGAAGACTACATGATTGAACCCACAGGAATTAACATTGAAGATTATATCAAGACTCAGCGAGAAACTGGAAACGGGCGGTGAAATTCGTCTCATCGCCCGTATGGGAATTAGAATAGAACGGAGGATTTGGAAATGAAGAATGAAATTCTTTTGCGGAAACTGTACAGTCTGAAAGACTGGTACAACATGGAAGCCCTGGAAGAGTTGATCGCGGAAATCAAATTGGAAATGACGTTGGAAGCAGCGCCGAAATACAAAGGGAATCTGTACAAAGCAGCGGCGAAATTCGCGAAGGCTTGTCACAAGGAATACGCCGATAGTCGCTCTGACCTTGCCGGAGCGTTTATGTTTGAGGATGGAAACGGCACGATGAAGCAGGGAATCTGCAATGGCTACGTGGGTGTATCTTACAGCATTCCCATTGATGGTTTGATGGAAATTCCGTCTGAGGTACGACCGATCGACTTTGCGAGAATCCTGCCGGATTGGATTTGTTCAACGGCAGCAATCCCGTCATACTCGGAAATCAAAAAGGCGTACAACATGGAAAAGGCAAACAAAGAATCGCTCAAATGGAATCACGAAATAGGACGCCGTCCATCGTTCCTAATCCGTATTGGAAACGGGCAGGTCGTAAATGTAGAATACTTGATGACCACAATGGAAATTGCCGGAATGACTGATGACAGCGTGCGCAAGATTAACGTGTACGGAGAAGGGCGATATGCCATGTTGGGTTTCGAAAATGAAATAGATGGAAACGCGATACAGGCAATCCTCATGCCCGTTCGTGTAGATTCTGGAATGCAGTATTTGATCGATATGGAAATGGAATGTGATATCTGATTGATATGGAAATGGAGGATATTGAAATGAAAGAATGTTGGCTTTATGAATATTCAGATGGAACCGTCATCGCAAAAGTACGTGAAAACGGCGACTTTGTTCGTGTGGTTGACTTAACATATTTGGAAGCGCGAGAGGGCGCGCTTGCACAAATGTGCATTGACGGATTCTCCGACGCATCGGAAGCCGTTCAAGTGGAAGCCCCGGCAGAAAAGGGACAGTGCATCGGTGTCATTGGAGAGCACGTTTTTGCCATTCGCCCCTGGCTGATGGGGGTTGCAGCGAAGAGACTTTTCGGGCTATAATACATATATACACATATAGGAGGTGGAAATCATGAGTAAATTCTATGATGGAAATAAGATCCTGAATTTGGAAATCAAGCCGTGGAACGGCAGCGAGTACGGATGCCGTATGGAAAACGACATATTTGAAACAGCGATAACGGGTTATGATCGTGAAACCGGAATGTATCTGGTAGAAGATGCGGAAGGTCTAATTGACTATGCCCTGGACCTGAAGTACGGCGTCGGTGAGTGCGATAACCCGTTCGTAAACCCGGAAACCATAGCGGTCTTCGTGGACGGCGTGGAAGTCACACGGGAAGGGATGGAAACTATGAAGAGAATTCATATCGAATTTTACGGCGGGGAATCCCGCTATAGAAACGGTGCGGTAAATTACATGACTGTTAGCCCGTTCGAGACGGAAGCCGCAATTGAAGCCCTTGGAGACGGCGCAGACGAGCTTTATGTGGAAACCCCGGTTGAGGCCGGAGACCCTGAATGCAAGGGCTACAACGCTATGGCAGACCGCCTGGCGGAAATCTTGAAGGACATTGGCGTTGACCCACACAGCGTAGAATGGACATACGGCAGCGAGGCTGACGGAAGCCCGAAACATATTGAGGAATGATGGAAATGATGGAAGTGCCGCCGAGACATGATCTTGGCGGTTTTCTTATGGAAATCATGAGCTGTGTTAAATTGGATGTTGTCTCATATTAAAGCTTGACTTTGTATAAAAAGTGATGTATAATTGAGTTACGATAAAACAAGGGAGGAAACCAAGATGAAAAATTACACCTACAAAGGATTCAAGTTCCGGGTAACAAACAATATCTGCGCAAATAACTTGCGCGCTCTCTACGAAATTGACGGCCTTAAGGAAGCCGGGCAAAGGCCTTTTTTGACGAGCATTTCCGAAACAAAGGCTTTCATCCGAGAGGCAACTGAATACGGCTATTGGATGGATGGAAATGGCAATTACCACTATCTGAAGAGGAATAAGTGACCTGTATTTGCAGAGGGCAGAAAGGATGGAAATTATGGATCACATCGACATTTCCAACACTGCCGTTGAAGGGCGGCTTTGGGACATTCGCTTGTATCTGGGACGCAAATATGGGTACGATGAGACGGCGCAGGATATTGCGCCTCTCTCATGGTACATCGGAACGGGAAGGGCGAGCCTGGATTTTCTCAGGGCGTTTATGGCAGCAAAGACCTTCATGGTCGCACGGAAGTTGCACATGGGTGGATCCTATGAGGAAGTCATACACCGTATAAAAGAATACATCAAATACGAGGAGGATGAGTAAGATGATGATAGTCAAATTTCGTGACGGCGTCGGCACTGTCACCGTGGAAATTACTTCAGACGGTGTCAATTTTTGTGATGGGCTTGCGGTGTTTGATGATGCTGATGGAGTCCTTTACAAAGTACCAATTAGCGACTTGGAATCTGTGTACCAAGTTGACTGATGTGGAAGCACGGCAGCGGGAAACGGTGTGCGGACAAGTAATTCACAGCGAACAAATGTTCGGTTAGAGAGGGATTACCCGGCGTGCCGGATCAGAGCCGGAAGTTGGCTTGATGCCCCGATCGTGTAGAAGTAGAAATCAATTTGCAGAGAGACATAGATGTGCCGCCTGGAAGTGGGTGGCACATTTCTATGGGTGGAAGTCG
>Ga0310697_10003380_pt1 | contig 16182 bp, 13 predicted proteins | sample 172DNAGHGlowgp2_FD_203883 | JGI IMG/M metagenome (GOLD analysis project Ga0310697, IMG submission 203883) | Sheep rumen microbial communities from Palmerston North, Manawatu-Wanganui, New Zealand - 1728 DNA GHGlow gp2 (v2) (version 2) | ecosystem: Host-associated > Mammals > Digestive system >... | reverse complement strand
AAGGAGTTTCTAAAATCTTTGGAACATCTTTTAAAGCGGGATGATGGGCAATCTTATTTAAGACTTCAAAACCAATCTCCCCATATCCGAGGTTTTCGTGTCTATCCTTATGCGCGCCTCTTACATTTTTTGAATCATTTAAATGCACGACAAGAATCTTGTCTATACCAATCACTTCATCAAAATGCTTTAAGACGTTATCAAAATCAAATAGGTCATAGCCTGCATCATGAGTGTGACAAGTGTCAAAACAGACTCCTAATTTTTCCGGATATTTGCTATGATCCATAATCGCTTTGATCTCTTCAAAGGTGATACCCATTTCAGTGCCCTTGCCCGCCATCGTTTCAAGGGCGATTCTCACATCGTTATGCGCGCCTTCAAGGGCTAAATCTATTGCATTAGCAATAGCAACGATACATTGTTCCCTATCTTGTCCCACAGATGCTCCAGGATGAAGGACTAACATCTTCGCTCCAAAAGCCGCTGTTCTTACTAGTTCAGAAACTAATACATCAATAGATAAAGCATATAAATCTGGTTTAGAATAGTTAGCAGGATTAATGATATATGGACAGTGCACCACTATTTTAGATTCATCAATACCCGCCTCTTTAATTAAGGCTCTTCCTTCATTTATTTTCATTTCATCTAAAGACTTACGATATGTGTTTTGTGGTGCGCCAGTATAAAACATAAAAGTGTTCGCTCCATAAGAGAGAGCTTCTTTGACACTTCCTAAATAATAATCTGGTCCTCCTAGTCCAACATGAGAACCAATCAATAATTTATCTTCCATAATTAATTTGCTTCTTTCTGAGAGAGGAGATACTCACTATATTGTTCGCATAAAGCGAAAGCATCTAAATCTAGTTGAGGAATCTTTTTAAAACCAACATTAGAACCTAATTCAAAAAGCTGTTGTTCAGTTGGATCATAATTGCTCCAATACTGTGTCACTTCACTTGAATTTGGAGAACCATATTTAGCAAAGTTGCTCCAATATGTAAGCATAGTAGTTGATAATTCTTTATCGCTTTCATTATAGCGGTATGAATGGGTGTCTTTCTTCACATTGCCGTACGCATATATCATCTCACCAGAATGGTATGTACCATGGAATCCGTTTTCTTTAGTGAATTGATATGAATAGACATTGATTCCAGTTTCATAGGCCATATTCATCCAACTATAATGTGGGTACATGAACCAGTAGATAGAGAATATTTCATTGAACGCCGCGAAAGCATCTTGTTCAATCTTAGCCTTATATAAGTCATAGAATTTTTGACCATATTCATCTCCAAAAGACTTTTTAAGTCTTTCTAAGATGTTACCTTTATTAGTTGGCGACATTAAATAAGTCGGGATGACGAAAGCATCGGCTTCTAAAACGTTATAGCCGTTTAATAAGACTTCTTCATTATTCTCCTTATCGAGATAGACTTGATATGGATCTTTAGTCAAAGCATATCCATCAAGAGTCATCGCCGAATTCTCGTATTTAGTATTGATGAGTTTATCCGCAGGAACTTTTCTTAATTCTTCAATAGAAGAACAGTTAAATTCTTTTAGAATATCATTGCCCATCTTTAAAGCAGTATCTTTACTTCTATATGTATGAGGTGGAAGCTTCACTACTAAGGATGAGGATTCCCCTATTGCTCTAGTAAATAAGCCTTTCGCTAATGGAGAGGTACATAAAGCGGAGATGGATGAACTACCTGCGCTTTCTCCGGCGATGGTAATCTTATTACTATCACCACCGAAATAAGAAGCATTTTCATTAATCCATTTCAAAGCTTGGATTTGATCTAATAAGCCATAGTTACCAGTAGTTCCATTTGGGGATTCATTAGCTAAAGCTTCGTGAGCAAAATAGCCAAACACTCCTAAGCGGTAGGCAATCGTAATCATGATGACACCAGTCTTTGCCATTTCTTCACCGTTATAATCTTCATAAGCAGAAGAGCCACTAGTGAGAGAACCACCATGGATATAGACAAGAATTGGAAGCGGTTCATTAATTGTAGAAGGTCTCCAAATATTGAGATATAAACAATCTTCAGACATCTCTTGAAGAGGATGCATATTATAATCTGGATGCCAGGATTTTTCTGCATACATATCTACTAATGTAGATATAACAGGTGATTGATCCTTTTGCATTGCTCTAGGAGCAAAATAAGAACAATCTAAAGTGCCATTCCAATCTTTTAATGGCTGTGGCTCTTTCCATCTAAGTTCCCCTACTGGCGCTTGAGCGTATGGAATTCCCGCATAGATCTCGACCTTTTTATCTTCATTATAAACGCCTTTAACTTTACCGTTTTTAAGTGACAAGACTTCTGTTGCCACTGGATTAGAATAATAAGCCGCAGATTTTCTTTCCACAGTTGGTTTTGCTAAAGAAACAGCAATCACCGTGACGATGATAACGCTGAGGGTTGGAATCATGCGTAAAAGAAATCTTCTATTTCTTAAAATGATTCGCCAAATGATGAATAGACCAATCGCAATCATCTCAAGGATAAAGAGGAATAAGGGGCCATTTGCTAAATCAAAATAGAAGACGATAATTCCCGTAAATAAAATTGTTAATATTGGGAAGATGATCCAAAATGCGATTGCTTTACCTTTGCTCATATCATTATCTCCTCCATCATTTTCTATAATATTTTATATTATTTAATAATTATTATTAAGTCATATGTTCTTGTTCTATGAATATTTACTTACAAATTGTAAAATATAGAAAATATGAAAATCACTGTTATTGAACCAAAGTCCTATTGTGCGGGTGTTACTAATGCAATCAACATCGCTTTAAAGGCGAAAGAGGATTATCCTGATAAAAACATTTATATTTTAGGAAAATTAGTTCATAACCAGCTCGTCATCAATTTTCTTAATGAAAAAGGTATTAAAACCTTATATCAGCCAAAAAAGAGTTATGAGGAATTAATCAATACTGTTCCACCTCAATCAATTCTCATCTTTACCGCGCACGGGCATGATAAGAAGCTTGAAGATTATGCTTTATGTCGCTCTATCAGAATCCTTGATGCTACTTGTCCAAAGGTCAAACACAATCTCGATTTGATTGAAAATGAATTAAATAATAAACATCAAGTCATCTATATCGGTCATAAATCTCATCCGGAAACTGAAGCTGCATTATCTTTAGACAATAATGTCATCCTTTACGATGTTAATTTCGGCATTGATTATAATCTCGTTAACGATCCTTCACCACTTGTGATCAATCAAACCACATTAAATATCATCGATATCAAAAACAACTTTGAAGATATCAAATCCCATGTTCCTAATGCACGTATCTTAGAGGAGATTTGTAATACCACTAGACTTAGACAAGAAGCGGTTATCTCTTTACCAAATGATGTCGACCTCATCATCGTCGTTGGTGATATCTATTCTTCAAATACCAAAAGATTATATGAAATTGCAAGAATGGCTCATCCCGACACTTTATCCGTGATGGTTTCTGAACTACATGAGCTCAATCTTTCTTTATTAAAAGAAAAGAAGCACATCGCGATTGCTTCTGGTGCTTCCACTCCATTAAGCGCTATCGAAGAAATTGTTGATTATATAAACAACAAATTAGATAACTAAAGGTTCTTTCTCGTGATCGACGCATAAGATGTCGATATTAGAATCAATATTATTAATAATCTTCTTCATCTGTGGAATGAAGATTTTTTCTATTTCATGAGGTAAATCGAGATAATTCATCTTTAAAGATATCATCTCTCTTCTCACTGGATGTTTGACATCGCCTGAAATATAAATATCAGCACCTTCTTCCAAAGCATGTGGATATTCATTAGCGGCTCCACCGCCGATAATTGCCACTTTCTTGACCTTTTGTTTACCGGCATTAATAAGAAGTCCATAGTTAACCTTCAAACATTCTTTCGCGTATTTAGCAAACTCATGGATATCCATCTCTTTAGATAAATAGCCAACGCGCATCATTGGATAATTAGTAGCTGAGTAGACATCTTTTAGATTAAGAGCGTCAACTAAAGCATCATTCATCCCATCTTTGCATTCATCGAAATTAGTATGTAAGGAGAAGATGTTGATACCCTCTTTATTAATCTCTTCATATAAAGCTTTTTTAAAAGAATAATTTTCTAATACCCATTTCTTATCCCCATAGAAGAATGGATGATGACTTAAGACTAAATCAGGTTTATATTCTTTCGCGATTTCATGAACTTCTTCATCATAATCTAAACAAAGTAAAACCTTATTCACCTCATTAGGAATAACTCCAGTCATCAATCCGACATAATCGTGATATTTCTCTGCGATTCTTTTAGGGAATTTCTTTCCAATTATTGAGATGAAACTTCTACCATTCATAAAACATTCTCAATCCTATTTTTCTCATTTAATAAGGAAGTGACTTTCTCTTTAGGAAGTGACTTATTTTCTAATAAATGATTGATTTGCTCTATACGAGAAGAGTACTTTTCTTTGAAAGCCGCGCATTTCTCGTTTCTTAATAATGGACCAAATTCAATATCTTGATCTGATAGATAAGCAACATCACCCTTAAGAAATTTGATGATTTCATAATAAATGCCATCTTCACGAATAATTTTTTCTTCTGCGATGATAAAACCGATTGAAGAGAGGTATTCTCTCACTTCTGGAACTTGGTTATGCGGATCGACAATAATGGTATTTACATATTTAAGTTTTTCCGGATGGGCTTTAAGGATGTCGATGATGAGCCCTCCACCCATACCCGCAATTATAAGGGTTGAAACAGTATCAGGTATTTCAGAAATACCATCGCTAAATAAAGGGACGATATCTTCTTCTAAATTTCTTTCTTCTAAGGCTTTCACTAAGCGATTATAAGGTCCTTTTTTATTTTCTACAGCGTAGCCATGAGGAATTTTATCTGTTTCAAATAAAGCGATCATCAGTTTTCCATGATCTGCCCCTATATCCGCGGCCACTGAGAAAGGAACCATCCCATAGATGGTATATAATCTCTTAGATAATTTAACCTTCTTATTTATAATAGTAGTCTCCTAATTTCTTAAGTCTATTTGGGTGTTTTAACTTTTGAAGAGCTTTGGCTTCAATCTGACGAATTCTTTCTCTAGTGACACCGAAATATTGTCCCACTTCTTCTAAAGTACGTGGATGGTTGTCATCTAAACCATATCTCATACGAATCACTTTTTCTTCTCTTTCGTTTAAATCCGCTAAGATGGCAGAAAGTTGTTCTTTAAGTAATTCTTTTGAAGTATATTCGCTTGGAGAAAGAGATTCTTTATCTTCGATAAAATCACCGAGATGGGAATCATCTTCTTCACCGATTGGCGTTTCTAATGAAACTGGTTCAAGAGCGATTCTTTGAATTTCTCTAATTCTTTTTGGAGTGAGTTCTCCACCCATCACTTCAGAGATTTCTTCCGCAGTTGGTTCTCTACCTAATTCTTGGATGAGTTGTCTTTGGGTACGAGTCATCTTATTGATGGTTTCCACCATATGAACAGGAATACGGATGGTTCTCGCTTGGTCAGCAATCGCTCTAGTGATCGCTTGACGAATCCACCAAGTGGCATATGTGGAGAATTTAAATCCTTTCGTGTAATCGAATTTCTCGACAGCTTTCATCAAGCCAAGGTTACCTTCTTGGATTAAGTCGAGGAATAACATTCCTCTACCGACATAGTGTTTGGCGATATTAACGACCAATCTAAGGTTGGCATTAATAAGCTTTTGTTTTGCTTCTTCATCGCCTTCTTCAATCTTTTTGGCTAAAATAGGTTCTTCTTCAGGTTTTAAAAGAGGATATTTACCGATTTCTTTTAAATAGATTTTAACGGAGTCATTGATCTTGACCTCTCCGCCTAATGTGGCTTCGAGTTTATCGAGGTCGATTTCTTCGTCAAGGCCTTCACCTTCATCGTCATCGTAATCTTCAGCTTCGTTTAAATCGATGTTGGAATCATCGAGTTCATCTAAATTGATGTCATCTTCACTGTCTTCATCGGTGACCACCACTCCGTTATCACGGAAATAAGTCATCAAGGATTCAAGTGTATCATCATCTAATTCATATTCCTCAAGTTCATCATAGATGACGCTTTCTTCAAGTTTGCCTTCTTCACTGGCTTTTGCCTTTTTAAGAAGTTCCTTCTTGATTTGTTCTAAAGTTGCAATTTCTCCACTTGCAGCTTCTTTTTTACTTGTCTTGGCCATAGTTTTCCTCCTTAAGAAATCTTTTTAGCTTTACGAGCGTTATAGTCGGCAAGGATACGCGCCTGTTCTTTGCTATCTTTACCTTCTAATAATTGTTTCATTAAATTCTGTTCATTGATCTTCTCTTTCTCGTTTTTAATAGAGTCGAGCAATGAATCGAGCAATTTTTCATCGCAGTGATCAGGATGAAGTGTTTCACTAGCTATTGCAGTCAATTCGTTGACTAGTTCATCGCTATTGGCGGCTTCATTCATCTCAATTTCAAAGATGATATCGGAGACATTTATCTCATCATGAGTCTTTGCAAATTCAACGATGTAATTAGCGATTTGACGATATGTATCATCGTAGAATCCCCCAACTTTATTTTCATAGAAAATAATCGCATTTTTATTTGAGGTCATCTGATATAGCATTTCTTTTTCTGCTAATTGTAGTTTCTTTAATATTTTACGTTCTGGAGAATAATTCTTCACTTTACTCGAAGAGATCACTTCTCCACGACGATATTCGATAACTAATTTTTTAATAGATTCAACATCAAATCCGGCAATCTTAGATAATTTACGGCAGTACGTGTCATATTCAAGAACGTTATTCATCTTCGCTAAGATAGGGACAAACTGCTGCACTAAGCTGCTTTTCTGCGCACTATTTTTAAGCGGATTGACATTCATGAAATAATTAAGAGCGAAATCGTTACGAGAAATTAAATTGTTCAAATACGCTCTTAAGGCGTTAGGGCCATCTTCATTGAGAATCTCATCTGGGTCGCGTGGATTATTTTGATTATCGACAATTGAGAAATTGATTCCTGATTGTTCTAATAATTTAGAAGCTTTCATGCTGTTAGTCTGTCCTGGACCATCACCGTCTAAACATAATCTCACTTCGACATTGAGCTGTCTTAATAATTTGATATGTTCTTCAGTTAAAGCTGTACCCATGATCGCGACTGCGGAATCGATACCAATTCTTGCTAAAGCATAAACATCCATAAATCCTTCTAAGACATAAACGAAGCCATCGATATGGGCTTTTTGTTTAGCAATATGGTAGTTATATAAAACATTGCTCTTATGAAATAAGACTGTTTCTTGAGTATTGATATATTTAGCATCACTTTTTTCTAAAGCACGCGCAGAAAAGCCAATCACATTACCGTCCTTATCGCATAATGGAAAGATCACTCTTCCGTTATTCTTATCGTAATATGTGCCGTTACTGATAAAGGCGATACCCACTTCTTCAATCGTTTTTAAAGAATGACCTTTGGATTGTAAATAAGCAATTGTGGTCTTGCCGTCTTTAAGCGCGTAACCGAGTTGATACTTTTTAATCATCGCTTCATCAAGATGTCTTTGATTATTTAAATAATCAAGTCCAGTCTTTCCTTCTTCGCTTGATAAAGCATATTGATAATATAATGTTAAATCTGCAAGACATTTTAATCTCTTTTGTTTGACTTCATCAACAGGTTTAACGAATTGTTTTTCTTCTAATCGAGGATCGGAATAACCCGAGATATCGGACACTTTCTTCATCGCTTCAAAGAAAGATATATTCTCTCTTTTCATCACATAGATGGTCGCATCTCCACCCGCCCCACAGGAGAAGCATTTAAAGATGCGTTTCGATGGAGAAACATTCATCGAAGGATGTTTGTCATCATGAAAAGGACATAGACCAACAAAGTCTTTGCCTTTTCCCTCTAACGCTTGATATGACTGTATAACTTTGACAATATCCGCGTGCTTTTTGACTTGTTCGATTAAATCTGGGTCAATCGCCATAATTATCCTTTGATTTGTTTAGTTAAATAATCGACGAGTTCAGAGATTGGAAGTCTAATTTGCTCCATAGAATCTCTTTCTCTAATCGTCACTGAGTTATCATTTTCGGTATCGAAGTCGATGGTGACGCAGAACGGAGTGCCAATCGCATCTTGACGACGATATCTTTTACCGATGGAGCCTGTATCATCATAGACCACCATCATTTCTTTGCTTAACAAAGTAAAGACTTCACGAGCTTTTTCTTCAAGTTTCTTACTAAGTGGGAAGATTGCGGCTTTATATGGAGCAATGGATTTGGCTAAATGCATGACGATACGCGTGTCGTTATCATTGACCACTTCTTCGTCATATGCATCGCATAAGGCCATCAATACCAATCTATCTAATCCCACTGATGGTTCAATGCAGTAAGGAACATATTTTTCGTTAGTTTCTGGATCGAGATATTCTAAGGATTGATAAGAATATTCCATATGACGTTTGAGGTCATAATCAGTACGATCTGCAATACCCCAAATCTCACCCCATCCAAATGGGAATAAATATTCGATATCAGTTGTCGCATTAGAATAGAAAGCTAATTCTTCTTTTTCATGGTCGCGATATCTGAGCTTTTCTGGAGTAATACCTAATAATTTAACAAAATCCAAACAATATTGTTTCCAGTACGCATGCCATTTGAGGTCTTCACCTGGCTTACAGAAGAATTCCATTTCCATCTGCTCGAATTCACGAGTTCTAAATGTCATATTGCCTGGAGTGATTTCGTTTCTAAAGGCTTTACCGACATTGCAGATACCGATTGGTAATTTATGTCTAGTTGTCGAAAACCCCTTGGGCAGTCTCTGGTCTTAAATAGACTTCAGATTTGCTATCTTCAGTGACACCGATATGCGTTTTAAACATCATATTGAATTGACGGATATCAGTGAAGTTAGATTGTCCACAGTTTGGACATTTAACTTGATGTTCTTTGATGAAATCCATCATCTCCGCGTTAGTCATCTTATTGACATTGACATCTGGATATTCACCTTCGATGAGCTGATCCGCTCTAAAGCGTTGATGGCAGTGTTTGCAGTCGATAAGTGGGTCGTTAAAAGTCTTGACGTGACCTGTGGCTTCCCACACCTTTGGATTCATTAATATGGCCGCATCAATACCCACATTAGTTGGGGATTCTTGAACGAATTTTTGCCACCAGAGTTTACGAATGTTCATCTTAATCTCACTACCAAGAGGACCATAGTCCCAGGTATTAGATAAGCCACCATAAATCTCACTGCCTTGATAATAATAACCAGAGGTTATTAAATGTGTTGTAATATTTTCATATGTAAAGTTTTTCATAATCTCACTCCAAAAATAATCTAATATAGAATATATTATTCGACAATGCCTGTCAACCTATTATCAGTGTTGTTATAAATTAATGATATCTTTAATTGAATAGCCGTATGCATCAGAGATAAAGATATTAATCTTTTTAAGGGTTGAGACGACTACTTTTTGATTATATTTTTCTCCTTCAAATGCATACCCATTATAGAGATAAACGTTTCTAAATACTTTCATCTCATCTAGTTCTAAATCGTTTTTATCTTCGCTTGTCATACAGTTACGACAGATAAAGCCACCTTCTAAAAAGGAAAAGGCGACGATATCTTTTTTCCCACCACATCTGATGCAACCGTTAACGTTTAATTCATAACCTGTTTTATTCATCAAAGAGATGAGGAATTTTAAACTGACGAGATAAGGATCAATCTTATTTTTTAAAGCGAGAAGCGCGCCAAACAAATCTTGATAAAGCAAAGGTTTATCATCATCTTCGACTAAATTATTAGTAGCCTGGAGCAAGATCGATATCGCCGTGACATAATTGAAATCAAGATCTCCTTGCATTGGGGAATATAATAAACTCGCTTCTTGTAAGATATAATGTTTACTCCTCTTACTTTCATTAAATGTTGGTTCGATGATCGATAAGGGATTATTAATCGATGCGAATTTACTCTTCGGTGAATAAAGTCCAGGGACACGGAAAGTAATTAGACCTAATTCACTAATCCCTGTCATCACTGCATCTTTTTCTTTATATGCGGCAATTTTAATTATTATTAATTTCATTTTTTAATTATTTTTTGTTTTATATCCGAAAGTCGATAATAGATTATCTTTATTACGCCAATCCTCGTTAACTTTGACTGTTAAAGAGAGATAGACGTGTTTATGAAGCAAAGCTTCAATTGATTGACGAGCTTTTGCTCCAATGTTTTTGAGTCGTTGACCGTTTTTACCGATGACAATGCCCTTTTGGGAATCTTTTTCAACGATGATATCCGCGTAAATTGGTAAAGGATTAAGTTCCCAATCGATATCTTTCATATAGACCGCGAGAGAATGTGGAACCTCATCTTTTAATTGATTGAGAGCTTTCTCACGGATGATCTCTTTGATTTGGAAGACGACATCCATATCGCTAACAGTGTCTTTATCGTAATACTGCGGTCCTTCTTCTAACATCGATTTGATGGTTTTGAGTAGTTCATCGACATTAAAGCCATCTTTCGCGACCATTTCAATGATTGGTCCTTCGTTTAATTCTTTAATCTCTTCTTTGAGTTTGATGGAACGATCAATTTTGATTAAATCAATCTTATTGAGAACACTAATAATTGGAATGTGCTTACGGTTGACTTTTTGATAAATTCTTCTCACCTCATCGTCAACGCCGTATGAAGCATCGATAACGATGAGAACCACTTCTGCATCCTTGATGGACTGTAGAGCCATGTTGTTCATCTCTTCGCCGAGCTTTTGTCGAGCTTTATGAATGCCAGGCGTGTCGATAAAAACAATCTGGCTATCATCGTCATTATAAATTCCTTTAATCACATTACGCGTCGTCTGCTGCTTATCGGTGACGATGGAGATCTTTTGATGAAGGATGGAGTTAAGCAATGTTGATTTACCAACATTGGATTTACCTAATATGGAAACGAAACCGCTTTTCATAATCCTAATATCTCCTCTTGAAGTGGGAACATGATCTCTTCATCTTCTTTTGTCATATGGTCATAACCTAATAGATGAAGGAGACCGTGTACGAATAAGAAACGCATCTCGCGGTCAAGAGAATGACCGTATTCATCAGCCTGTCTTTTCGCCTGATCCACACAGATATAGATATCGCCGAGGACGACCATCTGATTGGAATGATATAATTTTTCTCGATCTTCTCCATCGTTAAAGGCGAAAGAGATGACATCCGTGACCCTATCGATATGACGGTAATCATTATTGATTTGGTGAATTGTCTCTTCGTCCACTAAAGAGACGGAAATGATTGGTTCAAAAGATAAACCGAGATGTTTGATTGCTTTATTAGCAATCTCGAGATAGATATCTTCATATTGATTAAATTCTTGATATAGACTATTGAAATCAATTTCCATAATTAAGATTTTATCATAGATAAAGCCTAAATGTCGATTAAATTAGATAGATGAGCCTTGCTTTGACGATGTTTTTTAATCGTTTCATCCATTCCTAAGCCTGATACGAGACTCTTATAGAAGAAAGTGTTGATGCAGAGATAGAAGATGATATAAGGAATTGAAATGACACCTGATAAGGCCATGATGAGAACTATCCCTAATAAAGTGATGCCAAGCACCGTATATCGATATAAAAGCATCACCTTCCCGTATCGATAAGCTTTATCGTGGGCTAATTTGATCAAAGCGATGCTATCATCGTCAATATTTTCTTCAAGTTCCACGATTTCTAAGTTCTTCTTTGCTAAATATGGGGAGATGAACATCACATCGATAAAAGCAAATAAGATGCCAAAGAATAAATAATATAAGGAATAACCCCCACTGATCGCGATGAAGAGGATGATAACCACTACCGACATCACCGAATAGATGCTATTGAGGTTGATGCTGACCTCAAGTCTCTTATTGTTTTCTAAGGTCATATAGAAATCTTTCATTCTTCCTTGTTTCACTTTAAGGTCACTATTATATGTTCGTTCATCAATCTTCTTATAAACATATAGACAGTAGCTTCTTAATAAGATTTCAAATATCGCAAAAGAGGCGAACATGATAATCGGTAGATAAAAGGGATATTTTTCGTTGATAAAGCATAATCCAGAAGTCAAACATAGACAGGCTAATATTTCAAAAATATCCATCCATAATTCTTCTTTTTTTGACAACAATCTTTTTGCTTTTTTAATACAGGGAATCTTCTTAAAATCATCGAGTTTTAATAAGCCTCCATCCCATATTTCGATAAAACGATTCTTCTCCATCTTCTTCTTTCCAATATGGGGATCAAAATAATAGACGTGCTTCTTATTGATTTTATAAACGAGAAGCATATGAGCTTTACTATCAATAGAGGTGGAAAATAGCATCGGTAAACCATCATCTAAACGCAGTTCATTTTTCTCCTTTATCAGATAAGCCGATAAAGTAAATCCTAAGTTAGAAGCGTATTCCATAAGCTCATAATAAGAATAGGCCTCTTTTTCTTTCTTAGGATTCGGTAAGTAAAGATAATTAACATCCTTATTCACATTCGCGAGCAAGACCTTCAAGCATGTGAATCCGCAGTCATAATTATCTTCTTGTAGGACATAAAACATAAAAACCCTCCTATATATAAAGAGGGCAAAAATCGCATTTTTCGACGCAGAAATTTTTTTGAAAAAGAAAAAGACCCAAAGGGTCTTTATTTTTTGAAGTTTTTGATGAATTTTTGGAAGAAGGAGTCGTTGACGTTGCTCGTCTTCTTATATTCTTCTAAAATTCGCTTCTGATCTCTTGTGATATTTGTTGGCATTTTGATGTTGAGATGAACGTATTGATCACCAGGTTTACCGGTTCTTACATCCTTCACGCCATGCCCTTTCATTCTCAAGATTTGATTTGGTTGAGTGCCAGCAGGAATCGCTAATGACTTATCACCATACACTGTTGGAATCTCCAATGTTGTGCCTAAGATAGCATCGACGAAATCGATTGGGACATCGATATGAATATCATTGCCTTCACGCTTGAAATATGGGTGAGGTTTGACGAATATCTCGAAGTACATATCACCAGGCTGTCCGCCTCTAAGTCCTGGTTCACCAAACCCTGGTTGACGGAGCTGTTGACCGGTATTGATACCCGCGCGGATATTGAGGTTGATCGTCTTCTTCTTTTTGTTAAAACCCCTACCTCCACAGGATGGACATTTATCGGTAATAATTTTACCCGCGCCATTACACTGTGGACAGACGACTTCTTCTTGCATCACTCCGAATAAGGATTGATGTTGTCTTAGTACGCGGCCACTGCCTTTACAGGTTGGACAAGTCTTAATCGCATCTGGAGATTTAGCCCCTGTACCATGACAAGCTTCACAAGTCTCATCGTGATTGATATTGACCTGCACTACTTTACCGTTAATAGCATCCATAAAGTCGACTTGTACTTGCATAGCAAGGTCTCGTCCACGGACTGGTCCAGTATTCGCTCTGGTGCTTCTACGAGCACCGCCGCCAAAGAATTGACCAAAGATATCCCCTAAATTGATATCTCCCATATCCTGGAAGCCACCAAAGCCACCGCCGAATGGGTTTCCACCCGCTCCTCCGCCAGCGCCTTGTTCAAAGGCTGCATGACCAAATTGATCATATAAGCTTCTCTTCTTATCATCATAAAGAACATCATAGGCTTCTTGTATCTCTTTGAATTTGTCAGCATTGCCTGTTTCTTTGTTATCTGGGTGATATTGTTTAGCAAGTTTACGATAAGCGGATTTGATCTCATCTTTGCTCGCGTTTTTATTTATCCCCAAAGATTCATAATAATCTCTTTTTTCGGCCATAAATGCTCCTTTCTATATATCGGGTAAAAGGGGCATAAAGCCCCTTATTTAGTTTTAACAACGATTAGGCTTTGTTATCATCGACCACTTCGGCATCGATGACATCATCGTTACTACCTGTTCCACCAGTGTTACCGGTTGGATTACCACCAGCTTTGCCTTGTTGTTGGGCCATGAAGGCGGCAGCTTGTTCTAATTCATTGAGACGGCTCTTAAGAGTTTCAATATCGTTATTATCTAAAGCAGTCTTAAGTTCATCTCTAAGTTTTTGAGTTTGTTCTTTTTGGGCAGGATCCATGCCTTCACCTTTTTCTTGTAAAGCGAGGTCGATGTCGTTGATAAGGCTTTCAGCTTTGTTCTTGACTTCAGTCTCTTCTTTACGCTTCTTATCAGCTTCAGCATTTTCTTCTGCTTCTCTCACCATTCTATCGATATCTTCTTTGGATAAGCCATTGCTACCAGAGATGGTGATATCTTGGCTCTTTTGAGTATCTAAGTCTTTTGCAGTGACTTTGACGATACCGTTAACATCGATTTCGAATGTGACTTCAATTCTTGGTTCACCACGTCTCGCTGGTTTGATACCCGTTAATTGGAAGTGACCTAAGAGTTTATTATCATGGGCCATTGGTCTTTCACCTTGATAGACCATGATATCAACAGCTGGTTGATTATCCGCAGCTGTGGAGAAGATTTGACTCTTAGTGGTTGGGATAGTCGTATTTCTTTCGATTAATGGAGTCATCACTCCACCTAAAGTTTCAATACCTAATGTTAATGGAGTGACATCGAGTAAGACGACATCTTTAACATCACCAGAGACGACACCACCTTGATAAGCCGCACCAATGGAGACCGCTTCATCTGGGTTAACAGAGAGGTTTGGAGTCTTGCCAGTTAATTGTTTGACTAAGTCTTGCACCGCTGGCATACGGATAGAACCACCGATTAATAAGACTTGGTTAAGTTCGCTTGCGGACATCTTCGCATCGCTTAAAGCACGTCTCACTGGTTCTTCACATCTCTTTAAGAGATGGAGAGTTAATTGTTGGAACTTCGCTCTAGTTAAAGTAGTTTCGAAGTTGACAGGTCCAGCGGCAGTCATGCTAATGAATGGTAAGGAGATGACTGTTTCAAGAGAAGATGATAATTCAATCTTCGCTTTTTCAGCCGCTTCTTTAATTCTTTGTAAGGAAGCTTTATCTGTGATATCCACATTGTTATTGATCTTGATTTGGGCTTTGATCCAATCCGCAACAACAGCATCCCAGTCATCACCACCGAGCTTGTTATCACCAGCAGTAGAGATAACTTCGAATGTGCCATCTCCGATATCGAGGATGGAGACATCGAATGTACCACCACCAAGGTCGAAGACTAAGACTTTTTCACTCTTGTCTTGCTCTAAGCCATAAGCTAAAGCCGCAGCTGTTGGTTCGTTGATGATACGGACGACATCAAGGCCAGCGATTTGACCAGCATCTTTAGTCGCTTGTCTTTGCGCATCGTTGAAGTAAGCTGGCACAGTGATAACCGCTTTGCTCACTTTGTGACCGATGTTATCTTCCGCATATTTCTTCATATAGGCGAGGACTTTCGCACTGATTTCTTGTGGAGTGAAGTCTTTGTTCACACAGTTGATGTGAACCTTTTCTGCACTACCCATCTTTCTTTTAATAGAAGAGACTGTGTCTGGGTTAGTAACCGCTTGTCTTTTTGCCGCGTTACCGACGATTTCTTCGCCATTTGCCTTAAAGGCAACCACTGATGGAGTAGTCATTGTTCCTTCTGGGTTTGGAATCACTTTGACTGTACCATCTGCTTGTAAATAGGAGACAACAGAGTTTGTTGTACCTAAGTCGATTCCGATAATAATTTCTTTTGCCATAATATATATCCTCCTTAATTATTTACGCATCGAGTTTTTCTTCCGGCTTCTTTTCTTCTTCTTTTTTAATAACGCTCACCTGCACTCTGGCCGGTCTGATGAGGTGATCATGTAATTTATAGCCACTCGCATATACCTTGGTAACGATGTTATCCTTTTCCCCTTCAATCGTGTCAATCGCATCCATAGTTGCTGGATCGAATTTATCATCGACTTTTGGTAAATAGGCTTTCACACCTTCATTTTCTAGTACTGTGAGAAGGTTTCTATAGACGTATTGGAATCCCACTAAGTAGTTCTTTAAATTAGGATCTTCCACTTCTTGCTTAAGCACTGATTCGAAGCTATCTAAGA
>Ga0310697_10003379_pt1 | contig 16188 bp, 16 predicted proteins | sample 172DNAGHGlowgp2_FD_203883 | JGI IMG/M metagenome (GOLD analysis project Ga0310697, IMG submission 203883) | Sheep rumen microbial communities from Palmerston North, Manawatu-Wanganui, New Zealand - 1728 DNA GHGlow gp2 (v2) (version 2) | ecosystem: Host-associated > Mammals > Digestive system >... | reverse complement strand
GTCGTAAGGTGCTTGTGATGAGTAATAAGCAGGCACAGGAACTTCTGGGTATTACAGGTGATACGGCACAGCAGGGGACAGGTCGGGAGGCAGCCCTCATCGGGAAGTTTGTGAAATTGGGTAACTTTGCCTTCAAAGTGGTGGGAATCTATAAAGAACAGCAGAACGGACGGGCTGATATCTACTCCAGTTATTCTGCCATCAAACGTATCTATGGTGCCCATAACGATGATGCCGGTCGTATAGAGTTCACCTTCCACGGTCTTCCCACGGAGGAGGCTAACGAAGAATTTGAGAAGGCCTATCGCCAGCGTATCAATGCCAACCATCAGGCGCATCCTGAGGATGAGAGTGCCATCTATCTTTGGAACCGTTACACACAGAACCTGCAGATGGAGCAGGGTATCGGCATTATCCGTACAGCCCTTTGGATTGTGGGACTCTTTACGTTGCTTTCAGGTATTGTGGGCGTGTCGAACATCATGCTCATCACCGTAAAGGAGCGTACACATGAGTTCGGAATCAGAAAGGCCATCGGTGCAAAACCCTGGAGCATACTGAAACTGATTATCATAGAGAGTGTGATCATCACGACATTCTTCGGGTATATCGGTATGGTGCTGGGGGTGTGTGCCAATGAATATATGGATGCCACACTGGGGCATGATACCATCGACACGGGTTTGTTTAAGGCCACGATGTTCCTTGATCCTACCGTAGGACTGGACGTCTGTTTCGAGGCTACGATGGTGATGGTGATTGCAGGTACTATCGCAGGGCTCATCCCCGCCTATAAGGCCTCGCGCATCAGGCCCATCGAGGCGCTTCGCGCCGATTAGTAATCCTAGGAGATCCTAGGAGATCCTAGGCAGTCCTAGGTGATCCTAGAAATAAAGAAGAATTATGAGAATAGATATAGATTCATACAGAGAAATACTCGACACATTGACGAGGAATAAAAGCAGGAGTTTCCTGACGGGCTTCGGCGTGTTCTGGGGCGTCTTCATGCTCGTGGCGCTGATTGGCGGCGGACAGGGACTGAAGGAGATGCTACAGGAGAACTTCGCCGGCTTTGCCACTAACTCGGCGATGGTCTGGGCACAGCCCACCTCGAAAGCCTATAAAGGTTTCCGCAAAGGCCGTTACTGGCATATGGACTATAAGGACGTGGAGCGCATCAAGAGTCGTGTGCCTGAACTCGACGTGGTGACCCCCTTGCTCTTTTCGAACGGTGGCTACGCCTACTATGGTGACCGTAAGGCTCAGATTGGTGTAAATGGTGCCCTGCCAGACTACCAGCGTGTGAATGAGCCGAAAATGTTCTATGGCCGATACATCAATGAGGCAGACATCAAGGATCACCGTAAGGTGTGCGTCATCCAGAAGAAGACTTACAAGGAACTGTTTCCCAGCGGTGGTGACCCTTGCGGCAAGAGCATCCGTATCGACTCCATCTACTATCAGATTGTGGGTGTTGATTACAATACATCCGAGGCGATCAGTTTCGGTGGCGAGGCTGGTACAAATGTGGTACTACCGCTGACGCTGATGCAGCAGACATATAATCGAGGTAATGCCGTTGATATGATTGCCGTGACGGGTAAGAAGGGTGTGGTGATGTCAAGCATCACTGATCGTATTCGCGAGACCATTGCGAGAGCCCATCTGATTGACCCCACCGACGAACGGGGAGCAATGGTGTTTAATACAGAAGTGCTCTTCCAGTTGCTCGACAATTTGTTTAAAGGTGTCAACTTCCTGATCTGGCTCGTGGGTCTCGGAACGTTACTTGCTGGTGCCATCGGTGTGTCGAATATCATGATGGTGACAGTGCGTGAACGAACCACAGAGATCGGTATACGTCGCGCCATCGGTGCCACACCGACTAATATCCTGAGTCAGATCATCAGCGAGAGTATTGTGCTGACACTGGTGGCTGGTATGAGTGGTATCCTGTTCGGGGTAATGATCCTGCACATGCTGGAACTTGCGAATACGGAGGACGGCATCCTCGCCGCCCATTTCCAGGTGGGCTTCTGGACGGCTGTCTTCGCTGCTTTTGTGGTGAGTGTCATGGGGGTCCTTGCTGGCCTTGCTCCCGCTGCCCGTGCCATGAGCATCAAGCCCGTCGATGCGATGAGGGATGAGTAAGAGCCTAGGAAATCCTAGGAAATCCTAGGTGATCCTAGGTGATCCTAGGCGATCCTAGAAAAAAGATAATAATAGATAAAAAATATAGCAAAATGAAGAAGTATTCAAAACTGATTATCGCAGCGATTATCGCTCTGATTTTCATCGGGACCTTCGTGTTCCTGTGGCAGAAGAGCCAACCCAAGGAGATCGTCTACAACGAGTTTACCCCGCAACTGGACAGCCTCCAGAAGACGACTATTATCACGGGCAAGATCGAACCTCGCAACGAGGTGAATGTGAAACCCCAGATCTCTGGTATCATCTCTGAACTCTACAAGGAGCCAGGCGACTACGTGAATGCTGGCGACATCATTGCCAAGGTAAAGGTGATTCCCGATATGAGTCAACTATCGAGCGCTGAGATGCGTGTGCGCCTGGCGGAAATCAATTTGAAACAGGCTGAGACCGACTTCCAGCGTGAGGAGAACCTCTACAACCAGAAACTTGTATCGGCTGACGAGTACGACAAGAGCAAGCAACAGTTGAATCAGGCTAAGCATGAGAAGATGGCTGCCCAGGATGCCCTTGAGGTGGTGCGTGACGGTGTCTCAAAATCCAATGCCAAGGCATCTTCAACGCTCATCCGCTCGACTATCTCTGGCGTCATCCTTGACATCCCTGTGAAAGTTGGTAATTCCGTCATCTTGAGTAACACCTTCAACGATGGTACTACCATCGCTACTGTCGCCAATATGAACGACCTGATTTTCCGCGGAAACATCGACGAGACGGAAGTGGGACAGTTGGTGGCTTCTATGCCTATGAAGATTACCATCGGTGCCCTGCAGGACCTAAAATTCGATGCCTCGTTGGAGTATATTTCACCGAAGGCTGTGGAGAGCAATGGTGCCAACCAGTTTGAGATCAAGGCAGCCGTGAAACTCTCCGAGGGAGGCAAGATCCGTTCTGGCTACAGTGCCAATGCAGAGATAGTACTGGCTAAGGCCGATAATGTGCTTACCATTCCCGAGAGTGCCGTCGAGTTCAGTGGCGACTCCACCTTTGTATATCTCGTAAAGGGTGAGGGCAAGGATAAGACCTATGAGCGCACCCACGTTGAGACGGGGCTCTCTGACGGTGTGAATATCGAGATTAAGAAGGGCCTTACCGACAAGGACAAGGTTCGTGGCCCGGAGATCATCACTGACGACGATAAAGATTAATGATTATGAGAAAGTATATAATAACGTTAGGCTTTTTTTATTCGCTCTTCACTGCTTCGGCCCAGCCGCGCCAGTGGAACCTCCGTGAGTGCTGCGATTACGCAGTGGCGAATAATATCAGCATCAAACAGCAGGAGAACGCCTGTCGCCAACAGGAAATCCAACTCTCTACGGCGAAGAACTCCCGTCTACCAGACCTCAGCGGTAGCATGGGACAGAATTTTTCCTTCGGACGTGGTTTGACGGCAGATAATACCTATACGAACACGAACACCAGTTCGACGAGTTTCTCCCTCGGTGCGAGTGTGCCCCTGTTTACGGGTTTCCAGATTCCCAATCAGATCAAACTGAACCAACTCAACCTCGAAGCCGCCACTGCTGACTTGGAGAAGGCAAAGAACGATATCCGCATGCAGGTGGCGCAGGCCTACGTACAAATTCTCTACGATATGGAGATTGCCGATGTGGCCCGTCGTCAGATTGCCATCGACTCTGCACAAGTGGCTCGTCTGCAGGCATTCGTCAATAACGGCAAAGCCTCCGAAGCGGAACTCTCCCAGCAGAAGGCGACCCTCGCCAACAGTCATCTGACGGCTACTCAGGCTGACAACAATACCCGAGTGGCCGTCCTCACGCTCACGCAACTCCTCGAACTCCCTTCGCCCGAAGGTTTCAGCATCGTTCGCCCTGACATCTCCGGAATCACCGGATTCACAGAGATGTCCGGACTTACCCCTGACCAGATCTATGCCGATGCCCTTGGTGTCAAGCCCGAGATCCTTTCCCAGCAACTGAAACTGAAAGGCACGGAGCACAATATCAAGATTGCCCAGGCTGGCTATTATCCGACGCTCTCCCTGAGTGGCGGTCTCAGTACCAACTACTACACCACCTCTGGCTTCAAGTCCGATGGCTTCGGTACGCAGTTGAAGAATAACTTCTCGCAGTATATCGGCCTGAATCTCAGTGTGCCTATCTTCAATCGTTTCCAGACGCGCAACAGTATCCGCACGGCGAAGATTGAGCAGGAGAATCAGATACTCCAACTAGATAATACGAAGAAGTCGCTCTATAAGGAGATTCAGCAGGTCTACTATAATGCGCTGAATGCACAGGCCAAGGAGAACGCCTCGCAGCAGGCTGTTGCCACCGCCAACGATGCCTTCCACCTCACGCAGGCGAAGTACGAGAACGGTAAGGCTACCATTACCGAGTTCAATGAGTCGAAGAACAACTACCTGAAAGCGGAGTCAGATTTCGTACAGGCCCGTTACGAGAATCTCTATCAGCAGGCACTGATAGAGTTCTATCGGGGCAAAGACTTGAACTTCTAAACAACAATAAATCCCTGTCAGAAGCGGCAGGGATTTATTATTTGATGACAACCTTCTTTCCTTGATGGATGTAGAGACCTTTTGATTCTGGCTGGTTGCTGAATTGGTATCCGTTGAGGCTGTACCATCCCCGTTGGAGCGGATTTGAAATGCACGACTCCAAATCCCACTCAACGTTGTTGATACCAGTGTCTTCGCCCACATAGTTCTTCAGTTCATAAAGGGCGGGCAGTGCTCGTCCTGTCTCATTGTCGAAAAGCGAGGCGTTGTACCAGCCTTCTTTCAGATCTCCCGTGCAGCCTTTGGCGTTGGCCTCGGCATACCACCAGGAGAGTCCGTTCACCTGTTGGTGCTTGTTCAGCATCGTAATCAGGTCGGCAGTATATTTGCGCTGTCCTTCGTGGGAGTAGGGGTAAGTGCTGGTATAATCGTAGGATGTACCGTTTACTGCCCATTTCGAGGGGTAGCCTGTCTCTACCACTTGTATCTGCTTGTCGGGGAAGTTGTTCTCCAATTGAGTCAGTCCTTTGTCGAGGTTCGAGAGAGGCCCCTTGAAATAGGGGTAATACGATACACCGATGATGTCGTAGTCAATCTCGTATTGTTGGATGCGTTTGAAGAAAGCCACATCGAGTGTGGGGTTGTTGGCGCATTGTTCCGTATGGAGGATGATCTTGGCCTTAGGACACACTTCCCGACAGGCTTTGCCGGCATACTTCAGATAGTTGGCTAGGTTGTCCCAGTTTTTGTCCGTATAGTCCGTCCATGCACTATTGCCCTCTACCTTTCCGCTGAACTTCTCCAAGTCAACATATCTCCCCTCTGGATTCAGATAGCCCCAATGCATGCCGAAAGAGATTTCGTTTCCCGTCTGGATGAAGTCAGGGGTGGCGCCAGCAGCAACGAGTGCTTCCAGACTCTCTTTGGTGTATTTGTAGAACGTGTCCTCTGGATACCAACTATAGATGGCCCATGAGGCGGGTGCCGTTTGCTGTCCCGGGTCGGCCCACGTATCGCTGTAATGGAAGTCGAGCATAAAATACAATCCAGCCTCTTTGATACGCTTGCCCAGTTTTTTCACATATTCCAGATCCTGGCACACATTCTTATCCGTATCTTTTGAGGGGTCAACGAACAGTCGGACGCGTATTGTGTTCCATCCTTGTTCTTTCACGAATGTCAGTACGTCGCTGATGCCCTTCCCGTCCTTATCAAGATAGGTGGCTTTCTGTTCCTCATATTTCAGCAATACAGAGAGGTCACCGCCGACATATTTCTGGGCGTGAACTTGGCAAATGCAGAACAGAAGCATCACCATAAAACACTTCAATCTTCCTTCCATTCCTCTAACTTCTTCTAACTTCCTCTATTATCTTACTTCTTATGCCGGTTGGCCCGCTGCTCACGGTATTTGGCTTTCTGACGGGCAGAGCCGCTACCGTGGGCACCGGTGATGTACTTTTTCTTCTTGGCCTTGGTCTTGATCTTGCCGTCGTCCTTGGGCTTATCGCCGCCCCGTCCGAAGTTGATGCCGTTTTCGAGGATATTCTGAAAATCGTCCATAGTCGTTCTAGTTTGCCTAGGATAGCCTAGGATGACCTAGGATAGCCTGGGTTAATGGTGGAATAGTCTCACTCCAGTAAAAGCCATCGCAATCCCATACTTATCGCAGGTCTCGATCACATTGTCATCTCTCACGCTGCCGCCGGCCTGGGCGATGAACTCCACGCCGCTCTTATGGGCGCGCTCGATATTGTCGCCGAAGGGGAAGAACGCATCACTGCCCAGTGCCACCTTCGTGTTCTGGGCAATCCAAGCCTTCTTCTCTTCCATCGTCAGTACCTCGGGCTTTGTCTTAAAAAACTGCTGCCAAGCACCGTCGCGCAGCACGTCGTCGTGCTCGTCCTCAGAGATATACACATCGATGGTATTGTCGCGGTCTGCCCTGCGGATATTATCAATGAATGGCAGGTTCATCACCTTCGGATGCTGGCGCAACCACCAGATGTCGGCCTTGTTGCCAGCCAGACGGGTACAGTGGATACGGCTCTGCTGGCCGGCTCCGATACCGATGGCCTGTCCGTCCTTCACGTAGCAGACGCTGTTCGACTGCGTATATTTCAGCGTGATGAGGGCGATGATCAGGTCGCGCTTGGCCTCTGGGGTAAAGGTCTTGTTCTGTGTGGGCATGTTCTCGAAGAGGGCATCGTCGTCGAGTTTGATCTCGTTACGCCCCTGTTCGAAGGTGACGCCAAACACCTGCTTGCGCTCGATGGGCTCAGGCACGTAGGCTGGGTCAATCTTAATCACATTATAGGTACCTTTGCGCTTGTCTTTCAGGATTTCGATAGCCTCGGGGGTGTAGTCGGGGGCAATCACACCGTCGCTCACCTCACGCTTCAGCAACTTAGCCGTTGTGGCGTCGCAGGTGTCGGAGAGAGCCACGAAGTCGCCATACGATGACATACGGTCTGCACCACGGGCTCTGGCGTAGGCACAGGCGATGGGTGAGGCATCGAGGTCCTTCACATCATCGACGAAATAAATTTTCTTCAATGTGTCGCTCAGGGGCAGACCGACGGCAGCACCTGCAGGACTTACGTGCTTGAACGAGGCGGCAGCGGGCAGACCCGTGGCAGCCTTCAACTCCTTCACGAGTTGCCAGGCGTTGAAGGCGTCGAGGAAATTGATATAGCCAGGACGACCGTTAATCACTTCGATGGGTAATTCGCCCTCCGTCATAAAGATCCGTGAGGGCTTCTGGTTCGGATTACATCCGTACTTGAGTGCTAATTCTTTCATTTGTTATTGCTTTGTTTCGTTTCTGTCTGCAAAGGTATAAAGAATTCCCGACAATCGGTTAGGACTATTGGGAAATTATGAATTATTTGCAGAAGAAACCTAATAACGGTCACTCATTCGACCTCATGTGTCAGAACCCTTTGCGCCATAACGAAAAAATCCCTTCGTTACATAGTCTTTACCATCGGTGGCAGTTATTGGAAATTTTCAAATAACTGCCTCTTTTGTAGTTCTCCTTTCGTTTGAACTATCTTAATTATTCGGATAGTTGCGTTTTCTTGCTGTTCGCCGCTGTTGTAGATCTCCCTCCATATCACCTCTACGCGGCTTTCCCACAACTTAACCATATCAACCACTTGGTTAAAATGCTCGCCCATATCCATACCTCTCTCCTGGGCCACTTTCAACGCTTTGTTCAGCACACGGTTGAACTTCTGCCAAGTGCTGTAACCCAAGGCGGTAGCCAGTTCTCTGGCACTCCAATATTCCTTTCCCTTTTCTGTCACCTTCTTGATTTGCTCGAAGTCCGACTGCATGGGTTGTATGTTTGAATCTTTCTCCATTTATTCTTAAAACGCAATTCGTTTGCAAAGATAATCTATTATTACGGAATGATCATAAAAAAACTAGAGCGGCAATCCTGCATCTGCTGTCAACTTAGCCATCACGCGCTCCACCTCCATTGTCGTGATATCATCCTTGCGGTATCTGTCCATCAGATACATCTTCAGGTCATCACGCAGCAACACATCCGACAATTCCTTATGGATTGTCTCGCCATTCACGTAACTGTAGCCCTGCTGCTCGAACAGTTCCATGATGGCCATCTCCAAGGCGTGTTCGTTAAAGTGTGACATATTACTTTCCTTTTAATAGTTTGATGTCTCGATCTAATTCCTTAATACTCTCCCCTGACGGGATCTCACCCGATAACCTACCGAGATGATGACATCGAGATTGTAGATGTTTGTTTCATGGGATTGCTCCAATCCCTGTATAGCACCGTGCTGAGTGGTTGTTCGGAATTTCCGAACAACCACTTTATCGTCCAACTCACCTTCTTCAAATATATGCTTAATGTGTTCGCTTATGGTCGCTTTCGATTTACCAAAAAGCATACACAATTGGCTCTGTGTCAACCATACCGTTTCATCCTGAAACAGCACATCAACTTTCACGTTACCATCTTCCGATTGGTAAAGGACTATTTCATCTTGTATCGGTATTATTTCTTCTTTCATTTCTTCTTTACATTCGTTTCAATATCGTTTTACTGTCGTACACATCTTCTGTATCATCAGTACAAGGCTTCTGTACTGCCAGTACAAAGGCTCTGTACTATCAGTACAAAGCACTTGTACTACAGCCATTGCGTTTCTTCTTCCGTCCTGTCGAACTTCAATTCGTATCCATAGTTACGGAACACGCTGGCGATATACTGCTGTTCATCTGGCGTGATAGGCCGCAAGCCGTTGCGGCGCAAGTAGTAGGAGCCGCGCCCGAAGTGGCTGATCAGATGATTTCGCAGTGAGGCGATATGGTCGGCCTTTATTTCGTGAAACGAGCCTTTCATGCCGTATGCCATCGTTGCCACTTTGTTAGGCTTGTAATAGCGACAAGACTTCCCACTGTTACACACGGGATTCACTGCCGTCACCACCTCATCCTTTTGTTGTCCGCTTCGTGCAGCCAACCTATGCAGACACTCATCCGCCAACGCACACTCATCATTGAAGCACAACACATAGTGCTCCGGCATTGTCTCGAATTGTGGTTGTTTGTTGCTCATACATTTTGTTTGCTAATAATGGTGCAAATATACAAAAAAGAAAGCAGAATAATGTTGGTTTTGTGTAAAAAGAATAGAGGAGCATTGATTTTGACGGTTATTTGATGTGGTTTTCTTTAGGATGAAGTCATTCCAACTCTGCAAAAGCCTGCCTGAAACCTGTGGCATGTTTCTGCCCGGTGTGCATAAGTCTGCCTGAAACCTGAGGCATGTTTATGCCCGGTGTGCATAGGTCTGCCTGAAACCTGAGGCATGTTTATGCCCGGTGTGCATAGGTCTGCCTGAGATCTGGGGCTTGTTTCTGCCCGGTGTGCATAAGTCTGCCTGAGATCTGGGGCACGTTTCTGCCCGGTGTGCATAAGTCCGCCTGAAATCTGAGGCAGATTTCTGCCCGGTGTGCATAAGTTTGCCCCGAATCTGAGGCGGGATTTTCCGAGTTAGAAATGGTTTCTCGCAGTTTTGGGGCTGTTAGAAAGCGTTAGGAAATCCTCCGCCGGGAAATCCACCGAAGGGAGGCATTCCAGGAAATCCACCCTCTGGAAACTGGCTCCCACCTTCGGGGACTGGGAATCCACCGCCAGGGAATCCGCCCGGGAAACCACCACCGGGGAATTGCATCTTTCGTTCTACGGGCTTCTGGATGCGGGGCTGCCAGTCTTTGTCGAAGCGGTCGATGTTCTTGTCGAGGAAGGCGAGACGGTCTGCCAGCCATTGTTTCAAGACTTTAATCTCCTCGTCGTACGAACTGACGCGGTAGTTCGCGAACATCCCGACGGGGTCAAACTGGAAACCGCCTTCGCCACCGCCGAAGCCTCCCATGCCACCGAATCCTCCGAAACCACCACCGAATCCGCCTCTGCCAAACATTCCAGATCCTTCTTGCGAGTTGGCGGCCTTTTGTGAGGCCTTTGCCTTCTCCGGGCTGACGAGCAACTCAGGATATTCCTTGAAGTGACGGTCGGCAGACTGTGCCAAGAGTCGGGCATTATATTCGATAAAGTCGAAGATATGCATCGTGCTGAGGACGGTCTTGCGCAGTTCCTGATAACGGGTCTTCACCGCTTTCCTGAAGGCAGGATCCTGCAACAGTCGTTGCCAGAAGGCTGGGGTGGGGTTGGTGTTACCGCCCTCGAAGCACCATGCCTCGATGTTGTTGGCGTTGCAGAAGTTACAGTTGCCGTAGGCCAGGTTATAGTCCCACACCGGTCCAGCGTGCAACTTACCGCCCGTGCCGTCCTCGTTCTGTCTCTCCTTATAGAAATACGCGCTACGCTTGTAGCCATCGGCATTCAGACTCAGTTCGGTGTGGATGAAATAATCTACAAACGACGCCACGTCAATGTACTTGGCATAGCCCTTTTCGGGGTCGGCGAAATCCTCGCCCTGGATGGCGAGTTCCATGGAATCGACGAAGTTCTGGATATAGGCAAACTGTTCCGGTTGCAATTTCTTTTTCTTCGGATAGATACACGACCAGGTAATCTGACTTGTCATGATACCGTCGCCAATGCCGGGAACCTTCGATATGAAAGTGGCATCGTTCTCGTCATACGTGTCGATACGCAGGATATAGCCGCCTGTGATGTCACGTCCCTCGATGTCCTTCTTCTTTAGTTTACTGACGTTTACCCGGTCTGCACCTTTCTTGATGGCCTCGCAGAAGATATAGATACCACAGTATTCGCCGTCCATGACCAGTTCCACCATCGTGGTACGAGGGCCCCAGTGGCCCATATCGCGCCACAACGCAAAAGCCAGTGGGTCGCGCAGCATCGACACATCATTATAAGGTGCCAGCAGTACCCATTTGCTGTGGGCGGGCATCCCCAACAGGGCGATGTCGATATCTTTGCCGTTGTCGTCGCGCGTCTCCAGGGTATATTTCTTCTGGTTGAAACTCAGCGAACTGTTACCCCTCAGTTTGATGCCGATAGCACCGTCGTAGCCGTCGGTCTTCATGTGGGCCGTCACCTTCTCCTGCGCATTCAGGGGCGTTTCTGTCGTGATATAGATCACGGGTAGGTTCGATGTCAACTTATCCACCTTGGTGTGCTTCACTTGTGGGAACATACTGCTCATACCAGGCATACCGCCTCCGAAGCCACCGAATCCTCCAAACTGGGCATAGACACTCGTCGAGGTCATGAGGAGTGCTGCCAATAACAACTGTAATTTTCTGTTTTTCTTTTCCATACTGTCTTTTAGACGACGGACAGGGCTTTTGGTTTAAAGCTACAAACAAAAAAAGAGACCACTCAGGGTCTCTTCACATTTGCTCGAAAGTTGATTATTCTGCTGTAATGGTACGACGCTTCTCCTTGATACGGGCAGCCTTACCTGTAAGTTTGCGCAGATAGTAGAGTTTAGCGCGACGAACCTTACCAACCTTGTTAACCTCGATGCTCTCGATGTTCGGGCTCTCGATGGGGAAGATACGCTCCACACCTACGGTACCAGACATCTTACGAACAGTAAAGCGCTTCTTCTCACCGTGACCGCAGATCTTGATGACCACACCACGGTAGAGCTGGATACGCTCCTTTGAACCCTCGATAATTTTGTAAGCGACAGTCACAGTGTCACCAGCCTTGAACTCCGGGAACTGCTTGCCGGTTGCAAATGCTTCTTCAGCAACTTTAATTAAATCCATTGTACTATTTAACTTAAATTTGTTGTATCGTTCCAACGCAACATAACAGGCCTCTCGATACTTCCTGCCAGCGATTACGCCGAAAAGCGGGTGCAAAGGTACTGCTTTTTAGTGAGAAATGAGAAATGAAGAATGAGAAATTATGATTTGTTTGTAGGATTTCGGCCGCAATTTAATATTAATTAACCATTTGGGACGGTAGTCATCAACATTTCTCATTCCTCATTTCACATTTCTCTTTTTTTTTTCGTATCTTTGCCCCATAAATCGAAAAGGTATGAGAACAAAACAAGTCATTTGGGCTTCTGTTGCTGCGCTGGTGATGGTTTCCTGTGCTCCCAGGCACTATCAACTGACCAGCGTGGAGCGGAGCCGTATCATCATCGACAGCCGCTATGACCAACAGCCTGATGCAAAGGCAGCAGAGTATCTGGCACCCTTCAAACGGGTGAACGACAGTATCATGGGACCCGTCATGGGACAGGTGGCGCACAATATGCATCCCGACCGTCCTGAGAGTGATCTCACGAACCTGTTGTCCGATATTCTCGTGTGGGCTGCCAAAGACTATGGTGAACAGCCCGTCTTCGGGGTGTATAACAAAGGTGGGATCCGCGCCGACCTGACCAAGGGGGATGTGACTTACGGTGATATCCTCGACGTGGCTCCCTTCGAGAACAAGATATGCTTTGTTACACTGACAGGTGCGCAACTGATGAAACTCTTTTCCCAGATTGCCAAGCGGGGTGGGGAGGGCGTCAGCAAAGGCGTGGAACTCGTCATCACCAAGGATGGTCAACTCGTCTCGGCCCGTCTGCATGGTAAGGAAATCGATCCGAAGGCGGAATATCGCGTCACCACTATCAACTATCTGTTGGAAGGCAACGACGGTATGGATGCTTTCTGTGAGGGCACGAACAAGGTGGCGCCTACTGATGCAAAAAACAATACCCGCTATCTCATCATGAACTATTTCAAGGACAAACACTCTCGCGGTGAGATTGTCGATGCGCAAGTCGAAGGAAGGATTAGAATTAAGAATTAAGAGTTATGAAGCGTTTACACCTTATTATATATTTAGTACTGCTGTCAGGATTGGCAGTATGTGCCAAGGGCAAGAAACAGTTGGTGATTCTCCATACCAACGATACCCATTCCACCATCCTGCCGCTCAACGTGAACCTCGACGATAAGGATATCGCCGGACGGGGCGGTTTTCTCCGTCGTATCAATATGATTAAGGAGCAGCGCCAGCAGCATCCCGACTTGTTGCTCTTCGACAGTGGTGACTTCTCTCAGGGCTCCGGCTACTATACGCTCTTCAAGGGCGAGGTGGAGGTAGGTCTGATGAACCAGATGCACTACGATGCCGCCACCATCGGTAACCATGAGTTCGACTTCGGACTCGACAATATGGCGAAGATCTTCCGCCAGGCTAAGTTCCCCATTGTCTGTTCCAATTACGACTTCACGGAAACGGTGCTCGATGGCCTCGTCAAACCATATATCATCATCAAGCGCAACGGCGTGAAGATTGGTGTCTTCGCCCTCTGTCCGCCTCTGAAAGGACTTGTCTTCGATGGCAACTGCGAAGGTATTGCTTATCTCGACCCTGCTGAGACGGCACAGAAATACATCGACCTGTTGCGGAAACAGGAGAAGTGCGACCTCGTCATCTGCCTGTCGCATCTGGGCTGGGCTGAATCGGTCTATACGGATGAGCAGTTCGTGAGTCTGACGGAGGGCTGCGATCTGGTGCTGGGCGGACACACCCACACCTATATGCCTACGTTGGAATACACACCTGATAAGAACGGTAAGCAGGTTCCCGTCGACCAGAACGGCAAGCACGGTGCCTTCATCGGGAAACTGATTCTCAACTTAGACCAGAAGTAATCAGTAAAATCTGTGTAATCTGTGGCTCTTACTCGAAATAAAACGTAAGGACTATCATCTTGCTGTGGCCACTGGTCACAGCATTGGCGTATATGCGCTTGTTCGCGTCCATCAGTTCGTTGGCGTGGTTGTGGTCAAGCGCATCCGTCAGACTGTAACAGAACTTCAGTTCGGGGATGAGTTTAAAGAACGGCAGATACAGGTCGCATCCCAGACCGATTTCCAAGAAAGTGTCAAACCGTTTCAGTTGGATATAGTCCTGATCCTTGCCCGTCAGGTTGATCATGGGGTTCACGCCTCCGATGATGTAGGGCCGGTAGTTGTTCCACCGTTGGGCAGAGAACTTCAAGTCGACGGGAAAGGAGATATAGGTGCTCTTCAGGTCCTGCGTTTCCTCATGCGGAAAACCTTCCGGGTCGAGGTCCGACAGGTTGTGGAAGGTCAGGTGCTTGGCGCCGAAGTGCATGGTGGGGGTGATGCGCAGGTTCAGGTGGTTCGAGAGCCGTAGGTCAGCCAGTACACCCACGCTGAATCCCGAGTTCCATTTGTCGGCATCCATCACGACGGTCTGCTGCATCATGGTGCCGTCATCCAGTGTGATGGTCTGTGGCCCCACATTCTCAAATTCGATATCCTGCATGTTCATTCCCACATGGATACCGAAGTGCATGGGTCGCAAGTCGATGTACGGCTTGTTCTGCACCTTTCTGTCCTGTGCGGTCATCTGAACGGTGGCCAGACAGGATACGAGGAGTATGATGATACTTCTTTTCATACTTATTTATAACGGACAAAAGCCTTGTTTATTATATCCGGTGCTATTTCGACATTGTATAAATTGACCTCTGAAAACAATTTTTTGTACCTAAAGTTTGGTATATTCATGAAAAACTTCGTATCTTTGCATCGTTAAAAGTGAGTATTCACTATAGTATTAATTTAATTTTATACGAATTATGGCATATGTAATTGGTGACGACTGCATCGCTTGCGGTACATGTCAGGGTGAGTGCCCCGTTGAGGCAATTTCTGAGGGTGAGAAGTATTCTATCGATCCCGATCTCTGCACTGAGTGCGGTACTTGCGCTAGCGTATGTCCCTCTGAGGCTATCAGTCTGGGCTAAATGGTGTACAACCAAAATAAAAAGCCGCTCAATCGAGCGGCTTTTTATTTTGCTTATTCTTTTTATTTGATATCGCGGATCTGCTGAGCAGGTGCGTAGTCGGGATTGATCTCAAGGATCTTGGCGGCGAAGTCCTTGGCAGTGGCCTTGTCGTTCTTTATGAGGAAGTTGTAGGCCATGAGATAGTGCCAGGCGGTGGTCAGCATGCTGATGTCGCTCTTGCTCTTCTCGGCTTTGCTGCTGAGCATCTCAGCCAGTTTCTCGTAGTAAGGCTTGGCGAGACCCTTCTTGGAGTCGGGATCGAGTTTGGAGTTGATGTTGGCACGCATATAGGTGGCGTACTCAGCGGCATCGGCAAACTTCTCGTACATGTCCTTGTAGACACCGTCGGCCTGCTGCAGGGCTGCCTCCTTGCCGGCGGCATCCTCAGCCTCGTCAGACTGCTTCGAATAGAGCGTTCCCAGTCCGGCCCAGTCGTTCATCGTGGCGTTACGCTTAGCAGCGAGGAAGTCACGATAGTAACGGATGGCATTGGGGAAGTTCTTGTCCTGTACATAGTTGTCGGACACAGCCTTCAGGATGTCCCAGCGCTTGATCATCGACGAGTCGTTCACCAGTTCGAGAGCCTTGTCATACTGCTTGTAGGCATTCTCCTTGTCGTTCAGGGCGTTGTAGATCAGAGCGGTGTAATAGTGGTCGTACTCTGAGAACTTGGCACTGTCGGTCTCGTTGAAGTAACGGTGGATATAGTTCTTGGCTGCATCGTAGTTCTTCAACTCGTAGTTAGAGAACATGGCCAGACGGTTGAACGTCGGGTTACGGGGCATCAGACGGACACCTGCCTCAGAAGCCTTGAGGGCATCGGCGAAGTGACCTGTGAAGTAACTGCTGCGTGCGAACTCATTGAGACCAGTCTTGTCGAGTTTGTTCACATCGGCCTTGCTGTAAGCCTCGTAGGCGTTCTTCTCATCGCCAGCGAGCATATAGATATGACCGGTGAAGGCATCCACGTCCTCGTTGGGGCAGTTGGCCTTCATGTCCTGCAACTTGGCGGCAGCCTGGCTGGGACTGATCTTACGGTACACCATTGCCCATTTCTTGTAACCCTGAGGATCCTTCGGGTTGAAGTGGATGGCCTGGTTGTAGAAACCGGCGGCCTTACCACCGTCGTCACCCAGTGACTCGATATCGCCGAGCAACAGGTAGGCGGGTGCATAACTGAACTTTGGCTTGACAG
>Ga0310697_10003378_pt1 | contig 16192 bp, 12 predicted proteins | sample 172DNAGHGlowgp2_FD_203883 | JGI IMG/M metagenome (GOLD analysis project Ga0310697, IMG submission 203883) | Sheep rumen microbial communities from Palmerston North, Manawatu-Wanganui, New Zealand - 1728 DNA GHGlow gp2 (v2) (version 2) | ecosystem: Host-associated > Mammals > Digestive system >... | reverse complement strand
CACCTCCGCGTCATATCCTGTCTCAAACAGCAGCGGCACGTCCCAAACGATCAGCCTGTACGAACCTTTGCAATATGCTTTTTCGGATTCTGACAGGATCACTTCATGCACATAAGGATGGACGATCCCATTCAGCAGGTCGCGCGCTTTTGGGTCGGAAAAGACGATGGACGCAACTTTTTTCCGATCCACGCACTCGTCCGCCAGCAGTATCTGCCGTCCGAAAGCTTTCACGGTTTGCTCGTAGCACCGAGTGCCTTTATCCAGAGCATGACGGGATATTTCGTCAGCGTCTGCCACAAAGGCACCCCAGCTGCGAAACAGTTCTGCGACGGTAGATTTTCCCGAGGCGATACCTCCCGTCAAGCCGATGGCAGCGTAATCACTCATTTCGTATCGTACCAGCTCTTTCCGGTAGCGGCTTCAGCGATCAGCTTCACCTTCAGTTCAGCCACCTGTTCCATACAGGATTCCATAAGCTGCATAACGGTCTCGGCTTCCCCTTCCGGCGCGTCCACGATAAGCTCGTCGTGTATCTGCAGCACCAATCTACCTTTCAGCCCTGCATCTTTCAGCGCATTATACACGCGGACCATGGCGATCTTGATGATATCCGCAGCGCTGCCCTGAATGGGCATATTCATGGCGACACGCTCGCCGAAGCTTCTGGTATTGTAATTACTGCTCTTGAGCTCCGGCATGGGTCGACGCCGCCCATAGATAGTTTCAGCAAACCCCTTTTCTTTCGCATCTGCTACGCAGTTCTTCAAGTAAGCCTGAACGCCGGGGTACCGTTCGAAGTACCGACGGATATAACTGCCAGCCGTCTTCACAGGAATACCCAAGTTTTGAGCCAATCCGAAATCAGATATACCGTAAACGATGCCGAAATTCACAGCTTTGGCGGCGCTTCTTTGCTCCTTTGTCACCTCCTCGAAGGGGGTATGGAACACCTCCGCCGCAGTGCGCCTATGAATATCCGCGCCGGAGTTGAAAGCGTCGATCAGGTTCTCGTCGCCGCTGATATGGGCCAGAAGCCTGAGCTCGATCTGTGAGTAATCCGCTCCCACCAACACGTTGCCGGGAGAGGCTACGAAAGCCTTTCGTATCTCCCGTCCCTCCGCCGTCCGCACGGGAATGTTCTGCAGATTCGGCTCCGCACTGGAGATACGGCCCGTAGCCGTCACGCACTGTTTAAAGCTGGTATGGACCCTTCCGTCTTCGGCGATGGATTTCAAAAGTCCCTCCACGAACGTGGCGTCCACCTTGGCAATGAAACGGTATTCCGTGATCAGCGGCACGATAGGGTGTCTGTCCTTGAGGGCCTCCAGGGTGTCGCTGTCCGTAGAATACCCTGTTTTGTTCTTCTTTTGGGGCGGCAATCCAAGCTTCTCAAAGAGGATAACCCCAAGCTGTTTGGTGGAAAGAATATTGAACCTCTCCCCCGCCTGAGCATATATTTGCTCAGCCAGCTCAGTTTGCCGTTTGGAGAATTCCTCATGCAGGTTGACCAGCACCGAGCGATCCAAAGCAAACCCGATGCTTTCCATGGAGAAAAGCACGTCAGCAAGGGGCATCTCCACCTGATCGTAGAGGAACCCCATCCCCTTCGCATTTAGTTCCGCCATCATCTCCTCCATCAGCGGGAACAGCAACCCTGCGGTGGGCGTCTTGCTGTTCATCCGTTCGAAGCAGAGGGAAGCGAAACTATCGATGGGATGGTTGCTGTTCAGGAGATAGTCGGCAATCATAGCGTCGAACAGGATGGGCGTCGGCGCAATGCCGTCCTCCCGCCAGGCATGAAGCAACGCTTTTTTATCGAAGGTAAGCACCTGCATGGGATTGCCGCTCGCAAGAACCGTCAGCAGGTCCTTGCGCGTCACCGGTTCGTCAAAGAGCGTGTTCCCGCCGATAAACTGATAAGAACGCTGACCGTCGTAAGCGAAGGAAAACCCGGGGGCAACGATCAATGCCAGCATGTCTGCCTGGTCATGAGCGCGGGCAACAGTTCTCACATCCTCCAGGGAGCTGAGCTCAACCGTTTCACAGGCGGGGCGATCCGAAGTCTTCGATTTGATTTCCTCCACAGCCGGCAGACGGGACAAGATGCTTCTGAGTCCCAGCTTTTCCAGTATCTCCAGCGCTCCGGCCAGCTTTTCCTCGTCGAAAAGGCAATCCTTCAGATCCGTTTCCACGGGAGCAGCTGTGGTGATGGTGCCCAGCCAATAGCTGAGCCGTGCGGAAGCCTCGTTATCCCGTACTCGTTCACCCAGTTTCCCCTTAATCTCCTCCTTATGCGCATACACGCCGTCCAGATCGCCGTAGCTTTCCAAAAGCTTTAGGGCTGTCTTTTCGCCCACGCCAGGTACACCGGGGATGTTGTCGGAAGAATCACCCATCAGTGCCTTCAGATCCCGCATATGATCCGGCGTCAGGCCGTACTGCTCCTTCAGGGTTTGGGGATCATACTCCACCGTATCCGTGATGCCCTTCTTAGTGAGAAGCACATGGGTATGGTCCGTGGTAAGCTGCAGTGCGTCCCTGTCTCCCGTGACCAGCAGCACCTCAAGGCCGGCCTGCTCCGCTCGACGGGACAACGTGCCCAAAATGTCGTCCGCTTCATAGGAAGGGCACTCCACCACGGCGATATCCATTTGGCGCAGGATATCCTTCAAAATAGGCATCTGGGTCCTGAGCTCATCCGGCGTCGGCCGACGGCCCGCCTTATATTCGTCGTATTTGAGGTGACGGAACGTAGGCCCGTGTACGTCGAAAGCCACCGCCAGATGGCTTGGCTTCCGATCCACCAGCTTTAGGAGCATGCCCAGGAACCCGTGCAGAGCGCCCGTGGGCGTACCGTCCCGACTGGACATGGGCGTTTGCAAGGCAAAGAACGCCCGATACATCAGGCTGTTCCCGTCGATGATGATGAACGGATGCTCCATGTTCACTCCTTTACGATTGCGTAGATCAAGGGCGAAGGTTCAGGTTTTCCCGAGGAAATGGTCATGCTTTCCTGCAGCAGGGCGATCGCTTCCTCGAGATAGGATTCGTCGTTCACGTACAAGGTGCAGAACGGCTCGTTCACCGAGACCGCGTCTCCCACTCGCTTGTGCATGATGAGGCCTACCGCCGGATCAATCGTATCCTCCTTCTTCGCACGACCAGCCCCCAACATCTGTGAGGCGATGCCGATCTTTTCCGCCACCAAGCCTGCCAGGTAACCGTTATGCTGGGGATATACTTCAACCAGCCGCCGGACACGGCAAAGCTCTTTGATCTTCTCAGCATCGATATAAGCAGGATCACCGCCCATGGCATGAATCATACGTTTCAGCTTCTCGAGGCCTGCCCCGCTGCGCAGGGCATACAGCAGCTTTTCCTTCCCCTCCGCTTCCGTAGAAACGATGTCGCTGAGCATAAGCATATGCGCTCCCAGCAGAAGGCTGACCTCCACCAGCGGCTCGTTCTCGGGAACAAGGCCGGAAAGCACGTTTACCGCCTCCTGGACCTCCAACGCGTTGCCTACAGCAAGGCCCAGGGGTTGATTCATATCGGTAATGATGGCTTCGCAGCGGCGGCCGAGATGCGCCCCGATACGCACCATCAGAGAAGCCAGCTTCTTGGCTTCCTCCACTGTATGCATGAATGCGCCGGAACCCACTTTAACGTCCAGCACGATGGCGTCTGCGCCGGCGGCCAGCTTCTTACTCATGACGCTGGAAGCGATGAGCGGCGTGCTGCCGATGGTGGCGGTCACGTCCCGAAGGGCATACAGCTTCTTATCGGCAGGGACCAAATTGCCGGACTGCCCGATGACTGCTAGGCCGTTCTCCCGCACGATGTCCATGAATCGATCCAGGGGTTGCTCTATGTTCACGCCTGGGATGGACTCCAGCTTATCCAGCGTCCCGCCAGTGTGCCCAAGGCCGCGGCCGGACATCTTGGCCACCGTGCCCCCGCAGGCAGCAACCAAAGGCGCGACGATCAAGGTGGTGGTATCGCCGACGCCGCCCGTGGAATGTTTATCCACCTTGACGCCTTTAAGGGGGGACAGATCCACCGTATCGCCGCTGTGCATCATCACGTCGGTAAGGGTGGCGGTCTCTCGATCCGTCATACCTCGGAACACCACGGCCATGAGAAAGGCGGCGACCTGGTAGTCGGGAACCTGCTCCTTCACATACCCCAGGATCAGTTCTTCGATCTCCTGACGGTTCAGTTCTTCGCCGTCGCGCTTCTTCTCGATAATATCGACGATACGCATTCTTTGTCCCTCCTGTCTATCTCGATGTCCTCGGTTTTGATCCGTCCGTTCTCATCGTATTCGGTCAGGATCACCCGGTCAAATAAGCGCAGCTGCTGAGAAAGATCGTATAAGGTGTCCAAATCTTTCATGGGTTTCGCTTCACAGCTCGGCGGATTCAATCCGTCAGCGCATAGGTATACGATTTCGAATCCCCTGTCTTTCGCAATGCGGATAGCCCGTCCCAGGCCATATCCTTCGTCCAGCGGCGCTCCGATATCCGGCATGGAGAATCCATCGATCAGCAACTTATGCCCCGGCAATACGCCAAACAAGCAGCGATGCTTTGCCCCTGACGAATCAGGAATCATCTCTGAGAAAAGCCGCCCATGCCGGAACGCGACCGCCGTGTAAACAGCTCCTTCGCCGCCAGGGCTCAGAGGCAGCATTTTCAAGTACAGCCCTTCATCCTTCGCGTACAGTTCTCTCATAGTCTCGCGGCAAAGAGCGTCCCGTTTTTCAAAAGGCATCTCCCCTTTCGGCAGGATCAGCGCTCTGCTATGAAACGATGCTTTTTCTCGCAATTCGATTCGTTCCGGAAAGAGGCTCTCAGCGCCCTCGTATGGTACGATACTTCGATCCGGTGCGATGTCAGCCAGTGTCTTTTCTTTGGCATACAGCTCCAAATAGTTTTCCTGAACCACAGGAACATGCAGCGCTAAAGCGCTCATCAGCCGTCCGTCTTTTCGCCACAAAAGGCTGTTTCTACGGCTGGGAGTAATGGATTTCGGCGCGACAATGGCCATATAAATAAGGCGATCCGGGTCGAACAGCTCAGATGATTCCGCTTCCTGCAAGCAGGTGTCCGTCAAGTCAGCATAGACAAGCGCCGGCAACACAAAGGACCAGCATTTTTTCTTGGTCTCCGGAGAAAAAACTTTCACAGGGAATCGAAATGCAACGGGAAAACCGCCCCAGTTCATGCTTCGCCCTCCTTCTCTAACTGCGCCTTTTCTTTTTCCGCCCGCTCCAGCGCTTCATACAGCAGGCTCTCCTCATTTTGGAGCTGACCCAACGCAACGCATAGCCGCTGCATCTTTTCAAAATCCCCTTGTGCTTCCGCTTGAGCGATATCCGCTTCGGCCCTTGCCTGGGCTTTTTCGTTTTCCTCGATAGCTCGCTCCTGCTTGACTATATCCTGTCGTGCAGCGGCCAAAGCCGCCTTATACTCTTTCTGCTTCAGATAATAGTTTTTTCGGCTTTCCTGCGGCTGTTTCTCCTGCCTCTGCTGCATGGGCCTGCTTCTCAATCGATCGAAAACGCTTTCCTCGCCCTCCTCTGGCTCCAAGAAACCGTCCTTCTCCAACAGCACCACCCGATCCGCCATGCGTTCCACCAAATATCTATCGTGGGTCACGATCAGTATCGTTCCTCCGAAAGCCTCCAGCGCCCGTTCCAGTACCTCACAGCTGGCTATATCGAAGTGATTGGTAGGCTCGTCCAACAGCAGTACGTTTGCTCCGCCCATCACCAGCTGCAAGAGTTTGATCCTGGCACGCTCGCCGCCGGAAAGGGAGCCGATCCGCTTATAGATGTCGTCGCCCCGGAACAGGAATGCCCCGAGATAATTGCGCAACTCTCCTTCCAGAGCGTGCGGAAATGCGTTCTGCATCTCCTCGAGAATGGTATTCTCCGGCGTCAGGCTGTCGGTGTTCTGCTGGAAATATCCCAATCGAACCCCTGCCCCCAGTCGGAAATGCCCTTCCGTGGGCATGAGCTGTCCTGTCAGCACCTTAAGGAAGGTGGATTTACCACATCCGTTGGCGCCTACGAGGCAGACCGTCTGTCCCTTCCATATGAGCAGATTGGCATGCTCAAATACTTTCTTGTCTCCGTAAGATACGGCGAGATCCCGCACGTCGATGATCTCGTTCCCTGACGGCTCTGCTCCGCGGAAGTGAAAATGGATGGACGCCGGATCCTTCTCAGGCGGCACCAATCCTTCCTTCAGTCGCTCGATCTGCTTCTCCTTGGAAGCGATCGTCACATAGTTCCTTTCCTGATTCCACCGACGCTGCTGAGCGATGATGCCCTCGATCCGTCGTATTTCCTTCATGGTCTGCTGATATCGGCGGGCGGCGATTTGCCGTTCGTCCATCTTCAGCTCCACGTGCCGGGTATAGTTGCCGCGCGTGGCGATCAGATGACCGTTTTCCAGCTCCAGCACCCGATTCACCGAAGCATCGAGGAACGCACGGTCGTGGGAAACCAGCACATATGCGCCTTTGTAACCGCTTAAAAACTCCTGCAAATAGCATATAGCGGCCACGTCCAGGTTGTTGGTAGGCTCGTCCAGCAGCAGCAAGTCAGCTTTCCTCAGGATTGCCTTAGCCAACATGGCTTTTGCGATCTGACCCCCGCTGAAACGAACGATAGATCGGCTCAGTTCTTCCTCGAGAAAGCCAAGCCCCAGCAAGGTCGACCGGGTCATGTTCCGAAAGGTCAACCCACCCTCCTGCTGAAAGCGCTCCATGAGTCTGAACTGCCGGTCGATGAGCCGGCGACGCTCGTCGTCTTCGGCTGATTCGATGCGTGAAGCGATCTGGGACAGCTCATTTTCCCAGGACAGCAGCTCTTCATGGACTGAAAGCACGAACTCATAGAGGGTCACGTCATTCGACAGCTTCGGCAGTTGTTCCACGCAGGCTACGGTGCATTGAGGACTGGTGGAGATATAGCCGCCGTCCGGTCGTACAGTACCCAGCATCATCTGGATCAGCGTGGATTTCCCGCAGCCGTTAACACCAATCAGACCGATATGATCTTTCGGTCCGACTTCAAACGATATATCGGAAAACAGGAGCCTGTCGGCAAACTCTTTCCGTACCTGTACCACATTCATGATAGCCATACTTTTCCATATGCAGTATATCATGCAATCCGGATTATGGGAACCTTTTGCAAAAAATTCAAACTTTGGACATGACGAAAAAGGACGAGTCATGTATACTGATATGGAGGCAAGGAACGGAATGAAACGGCGAAAACTTCCCTATGTGCATATTCTGCCGCGGATCCTGATCGGGGTCCTCTTATTCGGCGTTCTTTTGGCGCTTCTCTTCGTGCCTCTGATCTCCCGAAACATCCTCTCTATCGGTTCTTTAGCAGACGCCGCCTCCCCCGTCCCCACGGAAACGGTGTTGCCGACCGTGTTTACCTTCTCCCCTACGCCCGCTGCTACGGCGCCTCCAACCCAAATCCCTTCTGAAGCGCCGACCACACCGCCTACCGACGTGGTGACCCTTTCTGCCTATACCACCCTACGTCTTGGTGACGACAACGCCTCCGTCATCACCCTGCAGCAGCGATTGACTGATCTCGGGTATCTGGACTCCGATATGCCCGGGTCTCAATTCAACGAGTCCATCGAAAGCGCCGTCGTTTTATTTCAACGCGCCTGCAACATGGCTCAGACAGGGGTAGCTGATGGAAGCACGCAAACTTCTTTATATGCTGACGATGCTCAGACCTACCGCATCAAACGCTCGGATATCGGGGTCGACGTGCTTCGTTTGCAGCAGCGGCTGACGGAACTTGGGTATTATTCCGATCGTATCAACGGTTATTTCGGTCCCAACACAGAGCAGGCCGTCATGCTTTTCCAGGCCATCAACGGGTTGGAGGTTCAGGGAGAGCTGGACTATGAAGCCTGGAGCCTCCTCTATTCTGAGGATGCTATGGCTTTGCCGGCGCTGCCTACGGATACGCCCACACCCCGGCCTACCGCCAGGCGCACCAGTTCCAGCAAGACAGCGAAGGCGACAAGCAAAGGCACTCCGAAAACCACAAAAGCAAGCGGAAGCCAGTCACAAACTACACCAAAGCCGACGGCCGCCAAAACGTCTTCTTCCGGCAAAAAGACATATTCCAGCGTGATCGCCGCAGCACAGGATCAGTTGGGCAAACCCTATGTATGGAGTGCTGAAGGTCCGGATTCTTTCGATTGCTCCGGTCTTGTCTATTATTGCATGAAGCAAAGCGGCCACAGTATCAGCCGCCAAAGCTCGAGAGGTTATTCCCAGAACGGAAGCTGGAAGCTTATCTCTTCCATGAGCGATTTAAAGGCCGGAGATCTGGTGTTCTTCAAGAGTGATTCAAGCAGCTCCGTAAACCATACCGGCATTTGCATCAGCAGCAGCGTCATGATCCACGCTTCCTCCTCCAAAGGTCAGGTTGCCCGCAGCAATCTTCATCAGTCATATTGGGAACGCAATTTCGTTTGCGGCAGGCGTCCATGAGCTGCGATCTTTGCCCTCGTCTGTGCAACGTAGACAGGCACGCGCAACGCGGCTTTTGCGGCTGCGATGATACCATGCGTATCGCTCGTATAGGCTTGCATCGGTATGAAGAACCTTGCATCTGTGGAACGGGCGGTTCCGGTGCGGTGTTTTTCTCCGGATGCAACCTGCGTTGTGTGTTTTGTCAAAACAAGGTATTGCAATCCGGAAAGTTAGGCCAGGTTTTTTCGCCGGAAGCCCTGGCTCAGGCCATGCTCGAACTGCAGAATATCGGCGCGGAAAACATCAATCTCGTCACGCCCACACCACACGTGCCAAACATTCTGCGTGCTATTGATATTGCAAAAAACGATGGCTTAACTCTTCCCATCGTCTACAACACCAACGGATATCTGTCTGTGGATACTGTGGATAAACTGAAAAACCATGTGGATATCTGGCTTCCCGATTTCAAATACCACGACCAGCGGCTGGCGGATCGTTTTTCCTCTGCTCCCCGCTATTTCGATACCGTGCTGGCCGCCATCGGTCGCATGCTGGAGGTCAGCGGACAGCTGGCGTTGGATGAGACTGGACGTGCAAAAAAAGGTGTCCTCATTCGACACCTTGTGCTGCCCGCCTGTGTATTCGATACCCGCGACGTGCTGTCCGCCATCAAGGACCATTTCGGGACGGATACCTATCTTTCTTTAATGCATCAGTTCACACCCCAGCCGGATGGAAAAGCGCCTTTGAATAGACGATTGACCCATCGGGAATATGAAAGCGCCATCACCGCATGTCTGGACATGGGGTTCACCCGGGTGTATATCCAGGATGCACTGTCCGCCACCTTCGCCTATACGCCGGACTTTTCCGACAAGGTCAGCGTTCAGTCCTGATCCTTCAGTACGTACTGTTCCAGAAACCAGGCTACGCCTTCTTCGCTTTGCGCCGGTATAACCATATCGGCTACCGCCTGTACGCTTTCCTTGCCGTTTCTGACACAACATCCGACGCCGGCCCATTCGATCATATCCTGATCTAAGGTATTGTCACCGATGGCGCTGGTCTCGGCTTGGTCGATCCCAAGCTCCTTCGCCAGGGCGTTCACAGCTGAGCCCTTCGTGACCCCGATGTCCCCTATCTCAATGAACCCCGGTTTGGATCCCAGGGCATGCAAATGGCCGGGCAGACGCTCCGACACGAGGCGCTTGCAGGCCTCCTCCTGCTCCGGAGGCGCGTAGATCAGCACCTTGGGCACCCGGGACAGATCATGCTCCAGCAGCTTTTCGTCCGTCCGCCAGGGAAGCTTTTGATATGCGCAGTACTCCTTGGCAAAGTCCGTCATATGCTGGAAAATCACCTCATCCCCCTGATAGATCTGCACATGTAGACCCAGGTCGTTGGCGATGCGGATACAGTTTGCCACATCTTCTTCAGAAAGGAATCGATGAATGCGGGGCGATCCGGTATCATAATCCGCCACCAGAGCGCCGCCGAAGCAGATGATGTAATGGAATCCCTCCCCCAGCTGTCGACGTATGGCTTCCGTCCCTAAATATCCTCGCCCCGTGGCCAGCACGATCTCTACTCCCTGCTCCTGCGCCTTGCGAAGAGCTCTCAGGGAACGCTGGGGAATAATGGAAGAATGATCCACCAATGTGTCGTCTATATCCAATGCCACCAAACGAATGTTCATGTTTTACTCCTTCCTTCCCATAGCTGCGCGCACGTCCCCTGACATATACAGGGAACCGATCGCCAGGAGAACGTCTTCGGGTTGAGCCCCTGCCAGCATCTTTTCCACGCCGCTTTGGACTGTCTCAACCGGTTCTGCCTCTCCCCCCAGGGAACGTATCTCCTCAGCCAGTGCTTCCGCACTCATGGCCCGGGGCGAATCCGGTCGAACGGTGATAAAACGTTTTGTTTGCGGCAAAAGCTGACGGATCATATCTCCGTGATCCTTATCCGCCATAACGCCCATCATTACCGTCATTTGCTTATCGGGGAACAGATCCTTCATCGTCCTGGCCGCCGCCTGGAACCCATGAGGGTTATGGCCGCCGTCCAGCAGGAACACCGGTTTTTCGGACAGAAGTTCCATGCGCGCCGGCCAACGGACCGTTGCCATGCCCTCATATACCGCCCTGTCGGGGATGGAAAGGCCCGCCTTTTTCAGCTCCTCCACCGCTGTCAGCACCACGGCGGCGTTTTTGACCTGGTGACTGCCGATCAAAGGCAGGCGGATATGGCTGTATTGGCCAAAGGAAAGGTCATGCCCCTGCAGGGTATGCGCGTGGTCCGTGATGCGGCTGTGATCGGTGACCACCAGCCGGGAACTGACTCGCCGGCAGGTATCCCTAAACACATTGTCCGCTTCCGGATTCTCCCCATAGATCAGCGTGGTGCCGCCGGGCTTTATAATGCCGGCTTTAGCAGAAGCGATCTCAGTCATGGTGTCGCCCAAATACTTCATATGGTCGTAGCCCATGGCAGTGATAACGGTGAGCAGCGGCGTGTCGATCACGTTGGTGGAGTCGAATTCACCCCCCATGCCCACCTCCAGGACCACCACGTCGCAGCGCTGCTCTTTGTAATAGAGCATGGCTGCGCAGGTGATGAGCTCGAATTCAGAGGGCTGATTGGGCATACCGTCCACGATGGGCCGAATGCGTTCAAATACGTCTACCAAATCCTGATCGGGAATGGGTTTTCCATTCAGTGCGATGCGTTCATTGAACCGATTTACGAACGGAGACGTATATAGACCCGTCCGATATCCCGCTGCCTGCAGGATGGAGGCCAGCATGGCGCAGGTCGACCCCTTTCCGTTGGTCCCCGCCACATGAACGAAACGCAGATCCTTCTGTGGGTTCCCTAAAAGCGACAGGAGTTCACGGGTGCGCTGCAGCCCGTCCTTGGTGCCCTTCCAGTAGGCGCTGTGTATGTATGCTATGGTTTCTTCGTAATTCATGGATGACCGCCTATAGACCGATGGATTTCTTTTTCATTATAGCACGGCTGTGGGCCAATGCAAGGCAGAAAGAAAGCCCGCCGGCAGCAGCGGGCATAGCTGAATATCGAACTTATTCGTCAGCGTAGTTGTTGAAATAGTTCTGCACCAACACGATGGGCGTTCCCTTGTCGCCGCTGCCGCTGGTAAGATCGCACAGGGAGCCGATAAGATCGGTGAGCCGACGAGGCGTGGTCCCCTGAGACACCATTTGCCCCTTCAAGCTGGCGTTCTTCTCCCGAATGCGCTGTTGGATGGCCTGACGTAGCTCTATACCGCTAAGGCCCTTGAAATCGTTGTCCGCCAAATACTTGAGCTTTAACTCATTGGGCAGGCCGTTGAGTCCCGCCGTGAAGCCGGGAGAGACCACCGGATCCGCCAGCTCCCAAATCTTGCCCACTGGGTCTTTGAAAGCGCCGTCGCCATAGACCATGGCTTCCACATGGATCCCGGTGCGGGCGATAAATTCCGCCTGAATGTTTTCTGCCACTGTCTGCGCGTTTTTCGGGAACAGTTTGACAGTGTTCTCCGTAGCCTTATTGGAGCCTAAGAGGCCATATTCCGGCTGGTAGCCGCTTCCGTCCACAGACTCGTTCATGATGTCGCACAGGGTCAGCGCCTTCTTTGCGCCGGCTTTCAAAAGCCGTTTTTTCGTCCGCTCCCGTTCATGGATGTTGGCGCACAGCACCGTATCCGTATACTTCAGTACAGCGGCCGGATCGTTGGCAAAGACGATCTGTGCCTCCGCCCCTTCCTCTTCGATCAGGCTCCGATAGTATTCCACATAGTTGACGCCAGTGAACGTGTGCTTGGGCTCGCCGAACAGGCGGATGAATTCCTCTTCGGATAAAGTGTCGGAATAGGGATTCAAGCCGGAATCCAGCAGCGCGTCCTCGTCGATCAAGTGGTTCCCCTCTTCGTCGGCAGGATATGACAGCAGCACGACGACCTTCTTGGTGCCTCGCGCAATGCCCCTCAGACAGATGGCGAACCGATTGCGGCTGAGAATGGGAAATACCACGCCCACGGAATCGCCGAGCTTCTGCTGCACGTCCTTGGCGATGTTGTCGGTGGTGCAATAGTTGCCGTCCGCACGGGCAACGACGGCCTCGGTCACAGCTACCACGTCCCGATCATGCAGATTGAAGCCTTCCTTCTGTGCTGTCTGCAGCACGGAATCCACAACGATAGAGACGATGTCGTCCCCTTGACGAATGATGGGCGCTTTAATGCCCCTTGAGATCGTACCTGCCATAGCTATTTCTCCTTTTCTTTGGCAAAAAACAGATTATAAAATACCGTAATCTGCACCTGATGTCAAGAAAAATATATGATTTATTGCATCTTTTATTTGTTTTGTATATACCGATCCATGGCGGCGGCAGCTTTCTTTCCCGCGCCCATGGCCAGGATAACAGTAGCCGCCCCCGTGACGGCGTCGCCGCCGGCGTAGATACCTTCGCAGGAGGTAAGGCCGTCCTCGTCGGTGATGATGCCGCCCCAGCGCTGAGTAGCAAGTCCCTCCGTGGTGGACTTGATCAGCGGATTGGGGCTGGTGCCCAGGGCCATGATGACGCAATCGGTCTCCAACTCGAATTCGCTGCCCGGAATCTCCACGGGACGACGGCGGCCGGAAGCGTCCGGCTCACCCAGCTCCATGCGGATACAGCGCATCTTCACCACGTTACGATTCTCGTCGCCGATGAGCTCCACCGGATTGTTCAGAAGCTTGAATATGATGCCCTCCTCCATGGCGTGCTCCACCTCCTCCTTCCGAGCAGGGAGCTCCTCCAGAGAACGTCGATAGACGATGGTCACCGATTCCGCTCCCAGCCGCAAGGCACAGCGAGCCGCGTCCATGGCTACGTTTCCGCCGCCCACCACGGTCACGTTCTTGGCATGCTGAATGGGTGTATTGGCGTCAGGTTCATAAGCCTTCATCAGATTCACTCGGGTCAAAAACTCGTTGGCGGAATAGACGCCCTTCAGGTTCTCTCCGGGGATATTCATGAATTTGGGCAGACCGGCACCGGAGCCGATAAACACCGCCTCGAAGCCTTCCTGTTCCATGAGTTCCTGAACGGAGAGCACGCGGCCGATGACCATATTGGTCAGCACCTTCACGCCCATCTGCTGCAATCCCTCGATCTCCCGCTTCACAATGGCTTTAGGGAGACGGAATTCCGGGATGCCGTAACTCAACACACCGCCCGCCACATGCAAAGCTTCATACACGGTCACGTCATAGCCCTTTCGCGCCAGATCACCCGCACAGGTAAGCCCTGCCGGGCCGGAACCCACTACGGCTACCTTGTGCCCGTTCTTCTCCGGCATAAAAGAACCTCCTTCAGCGTGAGCGTTGTGATAATCGGCTACGAACCGTTCCAATCGACCGATGCCGACGGGTTCCCCCTTGATGCCGCGCACGCAGTACTTTTCGCACTGGCTTTCCTGGGGGCATACCCGGCCGCATACGGCGGGCAACGCGCTGTCAGCCGCTATGATTTGATAGGCGCCTTCGTAATCGCCCTCCCGAATCTTGGCGATGAACTGAGGAATACGAATGTTCACGGGGCATCCCTGCACACAGGGAAAATTCTTGCAGTTGAGGCACCGCTGCGCTTCGTCCAAAGCCTGTTCCTCGCTGTAGCCCAGCGCCACCTCGCTGAAATTGTGCGCACGCACCTGGGGCTCCTGGCTGGGCATAGGATTCTTTTCTTTCCGCATGTTGGCCATCTACTTCACCTCCATGGAAAACAGATTGCAGGCCGCTTCACGGGCCTTAGCTTCAAAGGGTTTATAGGCGGCGCACCGGGCCATAGCTTCGTCGAAGTCCACCTGATGCCCGTCAAAGTCCGGGCCGTCCACACACGCAAACTTCATCTTGCCCCCCACTGTCAAGCGGCAGCAGCCGCACATGCCCGTGCCGTCGATCATGATTGGATTCATGGATACCACGGTCTTGATCCCATATTCCTTGGTTAGCCGGCAAACGAATTTCATCATAATGAGTGGTCCGATGGCGATGACCTGATCGTATTCCCGCCCGCTCTCAATCAGTTTCTTCAGGGCGTCCGTCACCAGTCCCTTTTCACCCCAGGTACCATCGTCGCTGACCGGAACGAAGTTGGTGCTGTTGGCGCGAAACTCTTTTTCTAAAATGACCAGATCCTTGCACCGGAACCCGGCCACGGCGTCCACTTCGCAACCCTGCTCATACAGTTTTTTTGCCACGGGGAACGCGATGGCGCAGCCAACGCCGCCGCCGATGACGGCGACCCGCTTCAAACCTTCGGTCTCTGTGGGCTTGCCGAGAGGCCCAACAAAATCGGGAATGCACTCTCCCTGCTGCTTGTGATTCAGCTTTTCTGTGGTCGCGCCCACGATTTGAAAGATGATGTCCACGGTGCCCGCATCTCGATCATATCCCGCAACGGTCAAGGGAATCCGCTCACCATTCTCCTCTGCACGAAGAATGATGAACTGGCCCGGCTGAACCTTCTTGGCCACCATGGGCGCTTCAATGCTCATGCGGGTCACGGAGGGATTCAGGGGCTCCTTTTTTACGATACGATACATGACTCGTCCTCCTCTATACTTTCCTTCACTCAAAACTTCTGATCTTTTCCGCGATCTTTTGGGCGGTGGGTGTGGCTGCGATACCGCCGCGGGCTGTCTCCCGCAGATCCGGGTTCATCATGCGGCCTACGTTGCGCATGGCCGTCACTACTTCGTCAAAAGGAATGATGCTTTCAATCCCGGCCATGACCATATCGCTGCATAGGACGGCGTTGGCAGCGCCGATAGCGTTGCGCTTGATACAGGGGCATTCCACCAGCCCGGCCACCGGGTCGCATACCAGACCCATTACGTTTTTCAGTGCGATAGCCGCTGCGTGGAGACACATGTCCGGCGTGCCGCCTCTAAGCTCCGTCAGGGCGCTGGCCGCCATGGCCGCCGCAGAACCGGTCTCCGCCTGGCATCCGCCGGATGCGCCGGCGATGCTGGCGTTATGAGCGATGATCATGCCGATAGCACCGGCGTTGCAGAGGCCCGCAATCAGCTGCTCCTCGCTTAAGTCATGAGCGTCGCCGTATCGGATGAGTACTGCCGGCAGGATGCCGCTGGCTCCGGCCGTAGGCGCTGCCACGATCCGGCCCATGGAAGCGTTCACCTCCGTCACCGCCATAGCGGAGGCGACGATCTTCGTCATCTCCTGCCCCATGACCGCGTAGTCTGCAAATGCCATAAGCTTATCTGCGTCTTCGCCCATAAGACCGGTGATGGAGATCTGCTGCTCCTCCAGGCCTACGCGAATGCTCTCACGCATGACCTCCAGATTGAGCGACATCTCGCGCATGATCTCGTCCCGATCCATCTCCTCGCGGGAAAGTTCCGCCAGGATCGCAGCTTCGCTGATGGGTATCTGCTCCCCATAGCAGATATCCAAGAGCTCCTGACCGTTCAAAAAGGTGTGTTCTATCATAAGGTGCAAGCCTCCGTAATGCCGTCCACATTGTTTACGATCCGCCGACGGGTAGCTTCATCCACCGGCGTATCCGTTTCAATGACCATGCAGGCGCCCTGTCGCCGTTCGGACCGGAAGACCTTCATAAAGGCTACGTTGATCTTTTCCAACGCCAGAATGGATGT
>Ga0310697_10003377_pt1 | contig 16195 bp, 10 predicted proteins | sample 172DNAGHGlowgp2_FD_203883 | JGI IMG/M metagenome (GOLD analysis project Ga0310697, IMG submission 203883) | Sheep rumen microbial communities from Palmerston North, Manawatu-Wanganui, New Zealand - 1728 DNA GHGlow gp2 (v2) (version 2) | ecosystem: Host-associated > Mammals > Digestive system >... | reverse complement strand
CCGCGTTTTGACGCGCCGGTTCAAGTGCTTAAGGTCCTCTTCGACAAACTCTTCGATGAAGTTTTTGCTCCGTTCTTCCATTTCGGTTCCTTCCCGTCGGAGAGATTCTCCGAACATTTTCCCATTTTAATAATTCATTATAGCGCTTTTCGGTACGTTTCACAAGAGCGATTTGCAATTTTTGACCGAACACGCATAATGCCGGACACAGTGCACACACTAACGGCGCCGGAAAAACGGCAGATCAAAAAACGGAGGAACTGATATGTCTTTTTTGAATGAATCCAAACGTGACCAAACCGACCGGAACCGCACGACCGATCCGAGCGAGCGCAGACGCAATACCGACTCGAACCGTGACGGCGACAGCCAGCGCAACCGCAGCGATCGCGAACTGTTCGGGCCGGAGCGCATCTGACCGTGCGGCGAGCGAGGCGTCCGCGCATGCGGTATGTGCCGCGCGGCACCGTGACGATCCCGTCCGACGTGACCGGCAGCTACACCGGAACGGCGGAGGACGGTTCGAACCCGGTCCAGGATGCGGACGATCTTTGAGCAGAAAGGACTTCCCGAGGGAGGTCCTTTTTGCATGCCCCGGTTCTGTGAGAACCCATCCCCCCGGTCATGTGGTGACCCCACCCCCGGTCATGCGGTGACCCCACCCCCGTCACCAGGTGACCGGGAAATAAATAATAATCGTAAAGATACAATGGGCGATGTTCCGTCAGTCGGTTATAAACGCGCGCGAAGCGACGGACCGGACGGGCGGCGTCAAAGCGGATCGAACAACGGACTTCCCGCGGGGGAGTCCTTTTTGTTGACTTGAAGCAATGTTTCGTATATAATAGTTTCGTATGTGGTCGTTTCGGCGATCCGTATGTAAAACGAATGCGCCTGTGGAGGAAAGGACGTTCGTCAGCGCCCGGCCCCAAAGGGGTGACGAGGAACGGCGGCTTATCGAAAGATTCGGCGGATGCTGCCGCGGCAAAGGAACGGCGTGCCGAGAGCGGGAATACAAAAAGCGGAATCAACACCGTAACAGAGTTTCCCGCATCGCCTGTGACAGGGAACGCGGACGGAACCGTTCTGTCCGTGCGCTTGTGTGCGTATGCATAGACGAGCGGCTTCCTTGTCGAAATTTCAGAAAAAGGAGAACATCCATGAGAGTCATCATACAGGACAACTATGACAAAATGAGCAAGTGGGCGGCAAACCATATCGCCGCCGCGATCCGCAATCACAAGGGCGAGCGCCCGTTTGTGCTGGGGCTTCCGACGGGATCGAGCCCGATCGGCGTGTACAAAGAACTTGTGCGGATGAACCGCGCGGGCGAACTGTCCTTTCAAAACGTCGTCACGTTCAACATGGACGAGTATGTGGGTCTCAAGCACGAACACGACCAGAGCTACTGGTACTTCATGCACGACAACTTCTTCGATCACCTGGTCGATATGAAGCCGGAGAACATCAACATCTTAAACGGCATGACCGACGATCCGGAACGCGAGTGCGCCCGCTACGAGGAGAAGATCGCGTCGTACGGCGGGATCGACCTGTTCATGGGCGGCATCGGCGTCGACGGACACCTCGCGTTCAACGAGCCGTACACGTCGCTGTGCTCGCGGACCGGCGTACGCGATCTGACCACCGACACGCGCATCGTCAACTCGCGCTTCTTCGGAAACGATCCCGAGAAGGTGCCCTCTAAAGCGCTTTCGGTCGGCATCGGCACGGTGACCGACGCGAAAGAGGTGCTGGTGCTGATCAGCGGGCACAACAAGGCGCGCGCGCTTGCGGCGACCGTAGAGGGCGGCGTGAGCCAGAAGTGGACGTGTTCGGCGCTGCAGCTGCATCCTAATGCGATCATCGCCTGCGACGAGGCGGCATGCGGCGAACTGACCGTCGATACCTACAAGTACTTCCTCGACATCGAGAGAAACGAGAGACTGTGATATGGTTACGATCCGGGCATTATTCGATCTCGACCACACGCTTGCAAAGGACTATCTTGCGGCGTTCACCTATCCGTGGGAAGCGCTCAAAGGTCTGAAGGAGTTCATCCTCCGGCTCGGGCCGACGCTCGGCGAGGACTATGAAGAGGTCAGCGAGCACGTGTGGGTGCATAAGAGCGCAAAGGTGTTCCCGTCGGCGTATCTCGGCGCGCCGTGCATCATCGGACCCGAGACCGAGGTCCGCCACTGCGCGTTCATCCGCGGCAGCGCGCTGGTCGGCGCAAACTGCGTGGTCGGGAATTCGGTCGAGCTCAAGAACGTGATCCTGTTCGATCACGTGCAGACGCCGCACTACAACTACGTCGGCGACTCGATCTTAGGGTATTACAGCCACATGGGCGCGGGCTCGATCACGTCGAACGTGAAGAGCGACAAGCAGCTCGTTGTGGTGCACAACGGCGGGGAGCAGATCGAAACCGGCATCAAGAAGTTCGGCGCGATGCTCGGCGATCACGTCGAGGTCGGCTGCAACGCGGTGTGCAATCCGGGCACGGTGATCGGGCGCAATTCGAACGTGTACCCGACGACCTGCGTGCGCGGCGTGATACCGGAAAACAGCATCGTAAAGAACGACGGAACGATTGTGAGGAAAACCAATGGGTAAGTATTTCGGAACCGACGGCTTCCGCGGCGAAGCCAACAAATCGCTGACCTACGAACACGCGGTTAAGATCGGCCGCTATCTCGGCTGGTACTACGGGGCAAGACAGAACAAGAAGGCGCGCGTGGTCATCGGAAAAGACACGCGGCGCTCGAGCTACATGTTCGAGTACGCGCTTTGCACGGGACTGATGGCGTCCGGCGCGGACGCGTATATCATGCACGTCACCACCACGCCGTCCGTTGCGTATATCACGCGCGTGGACGATTTCGACTGCGGGATCATGATCTCGGCGTCGCACAACCCGTACTACGACAACGGCATCAAGCTGTTGAACGGGCACGGCGAAAAGATGGACGAGGAAACGATCCTGAAGGTTGAGGACTATCTCGACGGCAAGAGCGAGGTGCCGATCGCCGAGGGACACGACATCGGCAGGACCGTGGACTACGTCGCGGGCAGAAACCGCTACATCGGGTATCTGATCTCCATGTCCAAGTACAGCTTCAAGGGCAAGAAGGTCGGACTGGACGCGGCGAACGGCGCGGCATGGATGATCGCGCGCGGCGTGTTCGACGCGCTCGGCGCAAAGACCTACGTGATCAACGACGAGCCGGACGGCTACAACATCAACACCGGCTGCGGCTCGACGCACATCGAGGGGCTTCAGAAGTTCGTCGTGGAAAACGGACTCGACGTCGGGTTCGCGTTCGATGGCGACGCCGACCGGTGCCTGTGCGTCGACGAGAAGGGCAACGTCGTCACCGGCGATCACATCCTGTACATCTACGGCCTGTACATGAAGGAGCGCGGCAAGCTTCTGAACAACAAGGTCGTCACGACCGTCATGTCCAACTTCGGACTGTATAAGGCGCTCGATAAGGTGGGGATCGAATACGAAAAGACCAAGGTCGGCGACAAGTACGTTTACGAGAACATGGTGAAGAACGGACACCGCATCGGCGGCGAGCAGAGCGGACACATCATTTTCACCAAGTACGCGACGACCGGCGACGGCATCTTAACGTCGCTGAAGCTGATGGAGGTCCTGCTTGCGAAGGGCAAGCCGATGAGCGAGCTTGCGGCGCCGGTGGTGTTCTATCCGCAGGTGCTGAAGAACGTGCGCGTCAAATCGAAACCCGACGCGCAGAACGATCCGGACGTGCAGGCGGCGGTCAAACGGGTCGCCGACGCGCTCGGCGACGCGGGGCGCATCCTGGTGCGCGAGAGCGGCACCGAACCGGTCATCCGCGTCATGGTCGAGGCGGACACGAACGAACTGTGCGAACGCTACGTCGACGACGTGATCGCGGTGATCAAAGAAAAAGGGCATATCGCCTGACGAACCGAACCGAAAAAGACGGCGCGCACGCGGCGTCTTTTTTTGTTCACATGTTTCCCGAGAATAGACACAGAAACGCCACAACATCGCTCAAAACTGTTCACAAAGAAAACGTACTTTGTTCAAATCAACCTGCTATGATAGGTACGATGGAAAAGAATATCGTGGGTCGGACGGAGCCGAAACGGGCGAAAACCGGTCCAAGATATTGCGAAAAAAGGCGGTTTCATACGCAAAATACAGCGCACCGAATGTGCCGCGGACGATCGATTCGATCCCGCGCAAAAAAATGCGAACAAATTTTCACCGCCAAAAACAACGCGCAAAAAAGCGCGGTGATCCGCAAAGAAACGGTCCGCGCCTCCGGGAAAATCCGAAAGCAAGCAAGCGTCCCGGAAGCCGATTGATATGCCGGAGAGAGCCGGCGCCTGTGGGAGGAGTTATGACACAAACACATAAGAAAAAGAGAAGGAGAAAGGTGCAGCCGCGCTTTTACGTGATCATCACGATGTTCATCGTGCTGATCCTGCTGCTGGTCTTTCTGCTCGCGTTCCTGGTTCGTTGGGCATGCGTGAACATGAACCGCGACGAAGGACTCGAGCCCGTGGCGTTCAGCGATTTTGTGAAGGGCGCAACGCCCGCGCCGACGCCCACGCCGACGCCGTCGCCCACGCCGGAACCGACGCCGACCCCGAAACCCACGCCGTACATGGTTGCGGCGTCCAATCCGGAGCAGTACGGGTACGTGCCGCATCTCGAGGTCGACGGAACGGAGATCGCAGCGAACAGCTATACGCGCGCGGAGCAGATCGTGTTCCCGGACGCGGATGCGTACAACGCGGACAACCTTAAAGGCATTCTGACGTTCCGCGGCAACAACTGGCGCAACAGCGCAAACGTCGGCACGGTCGAACTGACCGAGAACAAGATGACCATGATCTGGTCGTACAAGATCGGTTCGATCACAAAGGGCGGCGGCAGCGGAAGCTGGTCCGGCTGCGGCTGGACGGGACAGCCTTTGATCGTGCAGTGGCCCGCCGAAACGCGCAGGATCATGAATCTGTACGACTGGGCGAAGGAGAAGGAGAACCTCGTCGAAGTCATTTACCCGACCGAGGACGGCAACATCTACTTCCTCGATCTCGAAACGGGTCGGGAAACGCGCAACAAGATCGTTCTGAACGTGCCGTTCAAGGGAACCGGCAGCATCGACCCGCGCGGATATCCGCTGCTGTACTGCGGGTCCGGCGACCAGTATGAGAACGACAGCCAGAAATCGCGCGCGTTCATCATCAGCCTGATCAACGGCACCACGCTGTATGAGTTCGGCAAACAGGGCACCGACGGCTTTGCGCGGCGCAAGTGGTACGCATACGATTCCGCGCCGCTCGTCGACGCAAAGACCGATACGCTGATCTACCCGGGCGAGAACGGCATCGTGTACACGATGAAGCTCAACACGGTCTATGATCCGACGCTCGGTTCGATCTCGGTCAACCCGTCGAACGTCGTCAAGTTCCGCTACGACTGCAACAACATCTACGACGACATCGACAAGGCCGACTCCACGCACAAGTGGCAGGGCTTTGAGGGCAGCGCGGCCGCATGGAACGGACACCTGTATCTTTCCAGCAACGACGGCATGTTCCAGTGCATCGATCTCAACACGATGCGCTGCGTGTGGGTCGCCAACACCGAGGACGACACCAACGGCAGTCCGGTGCTCGACGTGATCTCGGACACCGAAGCGTATCTGTACGTCGGCACGTCGCTGCACTTCAACAAGGACGGAAACAACACGGGCGTCGCGCCGCTCTTCAAGATCGACGCCATGACCGGCGAGATCAAGGGGCGTTACGGACTGACCGTGTACACGGTCTCGGGCGTGTCCGGCGGCATCCAGTCGACCGCCGCGGTCGGCAGACAGGACAGCAACATATCAGACCTTGTGTTCACGACGATCGCGCGGTATCCGGACAAGGATTCCGGCGTTTTAGTCGCGCTGGACAAGAACACGTTTGAGGTACGCTGGAAGATGGACATGGACGCGTATTCGTGGTCGAGTCCGACGGTCGTGTACAACAGCGCGGGCAAAGGCTATGTGATCCAGGCGGACTCCAAGGGCAGGCTTTACCTGCTCGACGGCGAGACCGGCGCCGTGCTCGGCACGAACGGCACGCTGACCGACTCGAACTTCGAGGCGTCGCCCGCTGTGTTCGGCAACATCCTCGTGGTGGGGTGCCGCGGCGACCAGCTGATCTTCGGCATCCGGCTGTCGTAGAAGGGGTCAGACCATTCGCTGCGAGACCAGAATCAATAAATACGGCATGAAGAAAAGGCGAAATCTCGCCTTTTCTTTTATCGTTTCGCCGCGAATGATCCGCGTTTTCGCTCAGTCGCATACTTTCGTATAGCTCCGTCGCGAAGAACGCGGATTCTGCCGCCCTTCCCGACAGCCTTTCCGGCTGTCGTAAACATAATCTGCCAATGACGGCTCCCGCTTTTGGGCGGGAGCCGTTTCTTTCATCAAAAATCCGAAAATAGTTTGCATTTTCCTCGTTGCGCGCAGGCGCAGGATACGGTATAATCACGTATATGGCAAGGAAGAATACACGGTCCGTACAACCGAGATTTCTGTTATTCCTCACGTCGGTATTCATTTTGGTGATCGCCGTCGCGCTTTTGGTCGTGTCCGTCAAATACGGCAGTTCGATGTGCTCGTCCGGCACGCGCTGCGGCGGCTCGCCCGACGCGCTTGCGATCGGCAGCACGGTCATCGACACCGGCGACGGCGCGTCCGCCGCGCCGAACCGCCCGGAGCAGAGCACGACCGAATCGAGCGTGATCCCCGATCCGCCCGCGTTGAGCGAGGGTACGGAGTACGCGGTGAACGCAGTCGAGGAAGCAAAGCCCGCGGCGTTCGGGTTCACCTATGAGATCCGCAAGAACAACCGTGAGGACGTCTATTCCTCGAACCCGAACGAAAACGCGTACGCGTTCGGCGCCGCGTCCGGCTATACCGGCGTAAAAGGCGTTACGACCTTTGCGGGCAATCATTACCGCACGGGCTTTGCGTACGGCACGGCAAACGTCACGATGCAGACGATGGAGCAGGTCTGGTCGTACAGCATCGGCTCGTCGAAAGGCTTTTCGGGCGCGACGTGGACCGGTCAGCCGCTGATCGTGACCTGGGAGGGCGAAACGCTGAAATCGCTCGGCGTGCGCGACGAGTACCGGGCAAAGGACAGCTTAAACGAGGTCATTCTCTGCGCGGCGGACGGCAATATCTACTTTTTCGAACTGGAAACCGGCAACCGCACGCGCGACAACATCGTCATCGGTGAACCGATGTTCGGTACGCCTTCGCTCGATCCGTCGGGCGCGCCCATGCTGTATATCGGGCAGGGCACGGCGTCGGAGGGCAATAAATCCGCGACGTACGCGGTGAACCTGTGCTCGAATACGGCGCAGACGATCGTCAGCGGAAAGGACTACGCGGGACGGCGCGGCGACTGGTCGGCGTTCGATTCGAGTCCCCTGATCATTGAGGACAACCTGATCTGGCCGAGCGAAAACGGCGTTCTGTACCTGATCCCGCTGAACACGAGCTACGATGCGTCAAGCGGTTCGCTTTCCATCAACGCGAGCGACCGCATCAAATACCGCTACAACGGCACCGGCTATTCCTCGACGGAGTACCCGGGGAAACGCTCGTTCGGCTTTGAGTCGTCGGCTGCGGCGTTCCGCAATTATCTGTACCTTGCGGACAACGGCGGACGGCTGCAATGCGTCGATCTCAACACGCTGCAGCTGCAGTTTGTGACCGATACCGGCGGCGATACCGACGCGACGCCGGTGCTCGAAGAGGACGGAAACGCGAACACCGCGTATGTGTACACCTGTTCGCAGTGCGCGGACCAGGAGGAAACCCTGCCGAACGGCTACGGGTACTGCTACGTGCGAAAGATCGACGCTTTATCCGGCGCAATCGTGTGGGAACAAAAGCAGATCTGCATTACGGTCGGCAGCGCAAAGGGCGGCGCGAAAGCCACGCCGCACATCGGGCACGGCACGATCGGCGATCTTCTGATCTGCGCGTTCTACGGACTCGCGGTCGACACGACCGACGCGGACGGAAACGTGACCTATTCCTACGGCGGCAAGATCGTGGCGTACGACCGCGCGACCGGCGCGGTGCGCTGGGAGATCAAGCAGACCGGCAACGCGGACTACGTCTCCTCACCGCTCGTCGTGTACAACGCGCGCGGCGACGCGTACCTGATCGCCTGTGACCGCGACGGCGGCATCCGCCTCTATAACGCGGCGAACCCGGGCGAGAACGCGCTCTTTGCGATGGATCTCGGCGAGCGGATCGACGCGACGCCCGCGGCGTACGGCAATCTCGTGGTCGTGGCGACCACCGGCTCGACCGAGCAGACAAGAATATTCTGTCTCAAACTGAACTGAGGATGTCGATAACGGCACCAGACTGTTTGCGGCGAACGAAAAGCAAAACAACAAGTACGAAGAAAGTGCGCAAACTTGCGCACTTTCTTTTCATCGTTTCGCCGCAAACGAGCCGACGTTTTCACTCTTTCGCATACGTCAGTATAGCTCGGAGCGAAAACGCGGCTTCTGATACCGTTCTCAACATCCTTACGGGTTCTCCGGCGCTGCGTCGTCGGGCGCGGGCTGTTCGCTCTCCGCTTTCTCCGCGTCGGAGATGCGGTTGAACCAGCGGCGCGACGCGCTGCCCTTGCTACGGCGCAGAAGGTCATAGAGGACCGGGATGATGAACGCGGTCATCAGCGTGGCGTAGGTCAGTCCGCCGATGCACACGATCGCGACCGGCTGCACGATCTCCGCGCCGGTTCCGATGCCGATCGCAAGCGGCAGCAGCCCTAAAATCGTGGTCAGCGCGGTCATCAGCACCGGACGCAGACGGATGACGGTCGCCTTGACGATCGCGTCCCGCTTTTCCATGCCTTCCTCGCGCAGACGGTTTGCGCAGTCGACGAGCACGATGCCGTTGTTGACCGCGATGCCGACGAGCATGATGAATCCGATCATGGCGACGATGCTGATCTCGCTGCCGGTGATCAGAAGCGCAAGGAATCCGCCCGCAAACGCCAGCGGCACGGTGCCGATCACGATGAACGGCGAGAGCAGCGACTGGAACTGCGCGACCATGATGAGGTAGATGATCAGAACGCCCAGAAGCAGCATCCACAGAAGGTCTTTGAGCGCGCTGTTGATCGTTTCGTTCTGTCCGTCGAACACCAGCGTACAGCCGGCGGGCAGCGTCAGCGCGCCGATCGCTTTTTGCGCGTCGCGGCTTACGAGCGTAACGTTGCGTCCCGGCTCGAGCTTTCCGGTAACGGTCAGCGAGCGTCGCTGGTCCGCGCGGTTGATCGCCGCAAGCGAGGTCGTTTCGGTCACGGTCGCAATGTCCTTAAGCCGCACGGTCTCCGTGGACTGGTCGAGCCGCGTGACCGTAAACTCGAGATTCTCGAGCGCGGCTTTCGAATGCGGCACGCCGCCGTTTTCGATGACGGTGACGTCCAGCGCGGTCGTGCTCGACGTGACCGAGGTGGACGAAACGCTGTTCTTCAGGACGGAGGCAAGGTTCAGGTACGTTTCCGCAACGGTCAGACCGTGGTCCGCCGCTTTCTGCTTGTCTACGGTGACGTGCAGTGTCGGGATCGTTTCGTCCGCGCCGCCGCCGACCTCGGCGATGCCGTCGACGCCCTGTAATGTTTCGGATACGCGCTCCGCCGTTTCGGCCAGCACGGAAAGGTCGTTTGCGTAGATGCGGATCGAGACGTCGTCGCCCGAAAGCGACCCGGAAAAGCTCATCGTGCTCATGCCGGCAATCTCATAGGGGTGCGCATCCTTGAACCCGGCAAGCGCGGCGTCGACTTCGTCGCGGATGTCGATACTCGATTTGCTGCTCTTTTCATCGATCAGACCGTAAATGGTGAGCTCGCTGACCTTGCCGCTTCCGCCGCCGAGCCCAAGGATCGAGCCTACGCCGCCGCCGAGCATGCCGCCCGCGTCGGACAGGTCGGGGACCGTGTACATCGCGTCCATGAACGCGTCGGCGATCTCGGTGGCTTCCTCGAACGTCGTGTCCTTTTCAAGCGGGACGGTAACGGAGATCTGTTTGCCGCCGCTCTCGGGGAAGTACGCAAACCCGCGCGCAATGACCGCCCACGCGGAGCCTACGAGGATCACAAGCGCAAGCACGAGCGCGATCGCGCGGTGACGCAGCACGAACCGGAGCGATTTCTCAAACGCGCCGAGCAGCTTTTCGCGGCGCGGACTCGGTTTCTTGACCGGACGGCGCAGAACGCCGGTGACCATGGCGGGAATGACCGTCATTGCCACGAGCAGGCTCGCCAGCAGCGAATAGGTGACGGTCAGCACCATGTCCATAAAGATCTGCCGGGTCACGCCTTCCACGAACAGGATCGGCACGAACACGCACACGGTGGTCAGCGTGGACGCGGTGATCGCGCCCGCGACCTCGCGCACGCCCTGCACGGCGGCGACCTTGACCGGAACGCCTTCGCTTCGGAGCCGGTAGATGTTTTCAATGACGACGATCGAGTTGTCGACGAGCATGCCGATGCCGATCGCAAGGCCCGACATGGAGATGACGTTCATCGTCACGCCGGAGAAGTACATCAGAACGAGCGCGAACAGCACCGACACCGGGATCGAGATACCGACGATCAGCGTGGGCCTTAGGTCGCGCAGGAACAAAAACAGGATCAGGATCGCCAGCGCCGCGCCGATCAGCAGGTTCTCCACGACCGACGAGACCGCCATATGGATGAAATCGCCCTGGCTCATCAGCGAGGTGAACGAAAGTCCGTCGTATTCGGCTTCCAGCTCACGGAAACGCGCTTCAATGCTGTCGGACACCGTCGCGGTCGCGTACACGGACTGCTTTGAAAACGAGAGCAGCACGCCGTTTTCGCCGTTGATCTTCGCGTAGGTCGAGCCGGTGTTGTCGGTCAGACGCACACGCGCCACGTCGCCCAAGCGGATCGTATCCAGCGAACCGACCCCCGCCGAAAACAGCGGGACCGCTTCGAGCACGGAAACGTCGGCGATCCCGTCGCCGACCGAAACGAGCCACTGCGTATCGCCCTCGTCCATGTACCCTGCGGGCATTGCGAAGTTCTGCGCCGAGAGCAGCTTTGCAAGCATGTCTTTGCTGATCACATTGTGCAGGTTTGCGGCTTCCTTCGCCGCTTCAAGCTGCTTTTTCGCCTCTTCTTCGGCGGCTTCAAGCTGCTGCTTGCCGGTCTCAAGCTCCTTCTCGCCCGCTTCGAGCGCGGCCTTGCCTTCGTTCAGCTGGCTCTGCGCGCTGTTCAGCTTGCCGTAGACCTGCTTCTTCTGCTTGTCCAGTTCGGCGTACCCGTTTTCAACGTCGAGCTTCCCGCTTTCCGCCTTTTCGATCAGTCCGTCGACGGTTTTGATCCCCTGCTCGAGCTTCGGAATCCCTTCCGAAAGCTCCGTAAGCGCGCCGTCGATCCCGTCGCGCGACAGTCCGTTTTCGGAAAGCTGCGCGTCCACCTGCTTAAGGCCGTCTTCGATCGCTTTGTATTCGTCGCTTGTGCGGATGCCCTCGACGTAGGTCTGCTTCTGTTCCTCGGAAAGCGTCGGATCGGCTTCGATCGCCGCGATCGACTGATCCAGAAGCTGCTTGCCCGCTTCGAGCGTACGCACGGTGTACTTTAGCGTGGTGAGCTGCGTTTCAAGCGAACGCGCCTGCTCCAGCTGCCCCGAAAGCGTATTGCGCTGTGTGTTGAGCTCCTTCAAAAGCGCTGTGACCTGTTCGCTTGCCGCGTCCAGCTCGCTCTGCGCCTTTTCAAACTCACGGTTCGCCTGATGCCTGCCGGAATTGAGCGCGTCCTGGCCCTCCTCAAGCTTTTCGCGGTTTTCGTCCAGTTCCTTTTCGCCGTCCGCAACCTTTTGACGCGCGTCGTCGAGCTCCTTGGTCGCGGCTTCAAACTCCTCGTCGATGGCGGCATACACCTTTTCATTCAGCGCTTCGATGCGCTCGTCGTCCAGTTCGATCTCCACCTGCTGCACGATCAGCCCCGAGGTCGTGACCGCCGCCACGCCCGATACGCCTTCGAGCTTCGGCAGAAGCGTGTCGGAAACGAACGCCGACAGCTCCACGGGGTCCATGCCGGTCTTGTGCACGGCGGCGACGGTGACCGGGATCAGATCGGAGCTGAGCTCCAGCATGACCGGCGCGCCGATCTGCTCGTCCCACGACCCCGTCAGCGCGCCGATCGCGCGCTGTACGTCGATCGCCGCCAGATCGACGTCGGTGCCGTTTTCAAACGTGAGGTAGACCGTGGAAACGTTCTCGGCACTCGTCGACGTGACCGATTTCATGTGATCGACGGCGGACATCGCCTGCTCGAGCGGCTTTGTCACGGTCGCTTCGACCTCCTCGGGCGACGCGCCCGGATAGGTCGTGAACAGAACGAGATACGGAAAGCTCATGTCCGGTAAAAGGTCCGGGGTCATTTTTCCGACGGAAACGTACCCGAGCACCAGAACAAGAAGGACGACGACGAGCACGGTAAACGGTTTTTTTACACTGAATTTCGCAAGCATAGAGAGTCTCCGATCAAAGGAAGCACATGCGCTTCCCGGTTTGATTTTTTATTATACCACGGAATATCGTTTCGCATTGTGGAAAAGATGTGAAAACTTCGCCCGAATTTGCGATTGTTTTGGCAGATTTTACAATTCTGTTGCCAGCAATGTGGTATACTCATGAGCGGAAGAGAAAAAGGAGTTGCGCATGGAGAACCTTTCGGAACATACAAAAGGCGGAAAACGGCTTGCGCGGATCGTTTCGATCCTCGGCACGGCGGCGCTTTCGGGCGCGTTTGTGTATTGGCTGATCTTTGCGCAGCCGAAGATTTCAGAGACGATACCCGCGGCGGTGTCGCTCGGACTGTTCGTGCTCGGCTGTTGGCGGTTCGTTCCCGGTTGGATGGATTTCTGGCGCGGCGCGGGTACGCCCGCGCCCGCATCGGACGAGCCGAAGCGCGTGCTGCTGCTGATCGCAACGGTCTCGGTCGCGGTCGAAGCGGTGCTGTACCTTGCGGTATTCCTTGTATTAAAGCTTGACCGCGGCGCTCTGACGCCGCAGGCGTATCTTGATTTCTGGCGCTGTCTTGACAGCGGACACTATATGGACATCATGCGCGAGTGGTACGTGTTCGGCGAGCAGTGGGGATGCACCGTGCAGCTCGTGTTTTTGCCCGGCTACCCGCTTGCGGTCTATCCGCTGTATCGCATCCTCGGAAACGACGTGCTTGCGGGACTGCTCGTTTCCGCCGCCGCGTATCCCGCCGCGTGCTGTGTGTTCTATAAGCTGCTGCGTCTCGATCTCGATCACAAACGCGCGTTCTTTGCCGTCGCGTTTTTGTGGCTGCTGCCGGGCGGATTCTTCTTTGTCGCGCCGATGAGCGAGAGCCTGTATCTGCTGCTGTGCGTTTCGACCCTGTACGCCGCGCGAAAGGAACGGTTCGTGCTTGCGGGACTGCTCGGCGCGTACGCGGCGTTTACGCGTTCGCTGGGTCTGCTGCTTACCGTGCCGCTGCTCATGGAATGGGGACATGCGTTCAAACGCCGCTCCGCGTCCCGCCGCATCCTTTCGCTGCTGCCCGCGCTGCTCGTGCCGGTCGGATTCCTTTGCTATCTGCGCGTGAATTACGTCGTTTCGGGCAACGCGTTCCAGTTTCTGGTCTATCAGCGCGAACACTGGGGGCAGGAGCTCGGGTGGTTCTTTCAGACGGCGGGCTATCAGACCGATCTGCTGATCCAAAAATGGTTCGAGGACAAGGAGGTCTTTTTCGGACTGTGGCTTCCGAACGTGCTCTGGCACTTTGCTGCGCTTTCGCTGTTTGCGCTCGGCGCGAAAAAACTGCGTCCGTCTTACGCCGCGTGGTTTATCGCGTACTTTTTGATCGCGATCGGCACGACCTGGCTTTTGTCGGGTCCGCGGTATCTGCTTGCCATGCCCGTGATCGCGCTCCTGCTCGGACTGCTGACCCAAAAGCGCTGGCAGAAGATCACCGCCGCCGCCCTGCTCGTTCCCGCGTCCGCGCTGTATCTGGTCGCGTTCGTATTAAGATGGCAGGTCTGGTAAACGCTTCGCGCTCGACGGAAGCGGGCTTCCGTCGAGGATTGACAGTGCAGACCTAAAATCCTCCGGATTCTTAGGCGGTCTGCCCCGCAAGGAGTCGGATTCACCGCGCATGTCGCTGAATCCGACGGATTTGTGTGATACTTGTTCCTCGCACTTGCGTGCCGAACGGCGACGCCGTTCGATCACCGGCGCAGGATTTTTGCAAAAAACATTGTAACGTTTTCGGATTTTGCGCGTCATATGGGTGGAAAGAGATGGGAATGGAGTCGATCGAACAGGTTTATCGCGCATACTTTACCGACGTGTACCGCTACTGTCTGAGACTGACGGGCGACGCGTCCAAAGCCGAGGAACTGACCGGGGAAGCCTTTTTTCGGGCGATGCAGAAACTGGACAGCTTCCGCGGCGAGTGTGAAGTACGCGTGTGGCTGTGTCAGATCGCGAAAAACCTGTGGCTTTCCGAACGCAAAAAGGACCGCACCGTGCCGATGCCGGACGACCTTGAAAGCCTCGGGCCATCGCCCGAGTACGCGGCGATCCGGCGTGACGACGCGGCGCGCGCCGCAAAAGCGGTGCATGCGCTCTCGGAACCGTACAAGGAGGTCTTTCTGCTGCGCGTGTACGGCGAGATGCCGTTTGAGCAGATCGGAACGCTCTTTCAAAAGACGGCGAACTGGGCGCGCGTGACGTTCCACCGGGCGCGGATACGCGTCAAAACCGAATTGGAGGAAACAGACAAATGAAGGATTGCGGAATCGTAAAGGATTTGCTTCCGCTGTACGCGGAGGATCTCGCGAGCGAGGAATCGAGCGCGTTTGTGAAGGAACACCTGGACACGTGCGAATCGTGCCGCGCGGTATTCGACGCGCTGAAAGCGCCGGTCGAACCCGCCGAGTCCGTCGCGCCGCTTCGCGCCGTGCGCCGCGCGGTCAAAAAACGCGGCTGGCTGATCGCCGGACTGATCGCGTGTCTGGTCGCCGCGCTGCTGCTTTCGGGCTTTGCAAGGCTCACAAAACCGATCCCGGTGTCTTCGGTCAAAGAGGCGTTTGCCGACGTGACGGTCGAGCCGGAAACGATCCCGATCGTGAACGAACAGCCCGAAACCGGAAAGACCGATGAAACGGATCTGGTCAGGCAGGTGCAGGGGTTCGTGATCATCGCCGACAGAGAACAGACACGCGAAAACGGGAGTCAATCGGTCAGTATCGTCCTGCAGGCGCCGAGCGCGCAGCCGGATGAAACGCCGAAGCCGTACAGCGAGGTTCAGCTTTTCCTGCAGGCACCGGAGGGCGATACGCTCGAGGATACGCAGTATGTGCTGTATTCCATCCCAGGAACGCCGACGGACGGCGTTAAAACGCTGGAGCCGGAAGCGCTGATTGACACCGCGCCGAAAAAGCTGCTGTTAACGGCAAACGCGAACGTACAGAGCATCGCAGCCCAAGGGATAAACGGCGAATTGTCCGTGACCGCGACGACGACGCTGTGGCGGCAGTGGTTCAAAACCGAAGGGGAGCCGGTGCGTTCCGAGATCGACCTCAGCAACGTGGACGCGGTGTTCTTCGAACCGTACAACAACACCGATCGCGAGACGCTGTATCTGCGCGACGGATACGAACCCGAGGCGGGGTTCGCCCTGCCGCGGCTGGTGATGAACAACTACTTTATGATCGCGCTGATCGGAACCGCAGTTCTGTTCGTTGTATGGCTGGTGCTGCTTTTGACGAAAAAGCGTGCGGCGCGTAAGGTGTTCGATATCCTGCTGATCCTTGCGGGCGGCTTCACGCTGGCGTTTTTAGCCGCGGGATTCCCGGCGACGACGATCTCGCCGCTGCGCGATCTGATGTTCGTGTGCGTGATCGGACTGCTGCTGATCGGCGCGGGACTGTGCGGCAGAGGGCTTCTACGGAGGGAATAACCGAACAAAACGGAGGATCGCAAAAGGTTGGTAGCGACTGTACGCCGTTGTGAGCGCGTTTACAAGTGAACAGGCGTACCGAGCAAGACCTTTTGCGAAAACGAGGAGCGGCGAAGCGGGCGAGAAGCGGCGTTTC
>Ga0310697_10003376_pt1 | contig 16197 bp, 12 predicted proteins | sample 172DNAGHGlowgp2_FD_203883 | JGI IMG/M metagenome (GOLD analysis project Ga0310697, IMG submission 203883) | Sheep rumen microbial communities from Palmerston North, Manawatu-Wanganui, New Zealand - 1728 DNA GHGlow gp2 (v2) (version 2) | ecosystem: Host-associated > Mammals > Digestive system >... | reverse complement strand
GCGGTGCCAAGTGTGGTCTCGGTGGGTATGTCGTTAAAATTTAGGCGGAACTTATAGTGCCCGGTGTAGTCGGCACGAAGTTCACCGTCGGGGGTGCTGCTGCGGTAGCCCTCGATATTCGGGAATCGTATCTCATAGTCTTTACGTTCGGCAAGGGCTCGGATGGTAGTCTTTGGTTTAGGTGCTACTGGCGGTGGCGTGGCACCTCCACGGAATGTCTTGAACGGTACACCGATGATATGGGCGTACTCCGGCGGAAATTTCTCCACCACATCCTTGGTGCGTTTGCTGCCTTCGGGCAGTTCTTCACCGGTGATGGCGTCGTATTTGCGCAGCTCGTAGCTCACTCGGCGCAGGGCGCGGCCCGCCACCTGCTCACAGAGCAGCTGGCTGCCAAAGGCGCGCACACCACAGACGTGGGTCACTGTGTTGGCGTCCCACCCCTCGGTGAGCATCGACACGCTGACCACACAGCGCACGTGGCCTCCCAGCAGGCCGGGCTTGCCCACGGTGTTGACCACCTCGCGCAATATATCGCCCTCGGTTAGCCGGTCGGCACTGCCACTTCCGTGCAGTAGAGCGTACTCGCGGCGGAAAGTGGCTATCTCGTCGCCGAAGACCCGTTTGAACTCGTCGTCGATCGTTGCAGCGGCACTGTCCACCGCCTCGCTATCGATGATGAGCGTGGGCGGCTTCTGCTTGGGAATGCCGTCCTTATAGTTGGAAAATATCGGAAACTGTCCGTCGATGTAAATAGTGTGGCCATCGGCATCGGTAGTCTCATAACCCGCGATGTATTTGTACACCTCTTTCGACACGGTGGTGTTGTTGCATACCACGATGAATACCGGCGGGGCGGTGAAGAGGTTGACCGAGGTCTCGGCGCTACCGCGCAGGCCATCGTCATAACGACGATAGTCGTCGGTGAACTGCGCTAATGCCAGCTTCAGCAACTCGGGCAGATGGGGCGGTTGTTCACCTTTTGGAGGTTCCTTGCCTTCAGTTTGGGAGGCTTCCTTGGCGGCCTTGCGGGCACCACGCTGTCCTTTCTTGGGCAACTCGGAGCGGATATGTTCGTAGATATTGCGCAACTTGGGTTCGTCGAGGTCGGCGCTGTTGTCGTAGGTGGGTAGGAATGGAATCTTCACCAGGCCGCTTTCGATGGAATCGACCAGACCGAAGTCGCTCACCACCCAAGGGAAGAGCGAATATGGCTGATGACCGGACCCTTTCAGATAGTAAGGTGTTGCTGAGAGGTCGTAGACCTGCTGCAGACGGTAACCCTGCAGTTTCAACTGTCTCAACCCCTCATACCATACCATAGCCTTGGCATTCTCTTCCACTCCCTCCTGTGTTTCCTCGTCTTTCGAGGATGACTCTTCGTCGCGGGCAGGCAGGTAGCAGTGGTGGGCCTCGTCGTTGATGACCACAATACGTTTACCTTTCATATTACGACCCAGCAAGCGCGAGAGAACGCTACTGAATGGCTCACGGTCGTCGCGCTTTTCCATCTCGCCGGTGGCAGGGTTGTAGACCAGTTTGCCGTCAAGCGGACTGCTTTTCTTGCCGCTGAACACTTTGGGCTCGAAGACGTGATAGTTGGTAATGGTGATAGCGGCATTGAGACCACCCATTAGATGGCGGTAGTTGGGCGGTATTAGGTCGCGGCGGTGATAATAATCGTTAGCATCGTTGGGGTTGCGCTTGTCCTCGACATATAGCACTCCAAGACGGTCACGAATGGTAATGCCGGGAGCGACAATGAGGAAATGGTCGGCAAAGCGGGTGTCGTTGTGGTATTCGCGCTTGTTGAGATAGTGGTAGAGAACGAGCATTGCCATCACCACCGTCTTGCCTGTGCCAGTGGCCATTTTGAAAGCGATGCGTGGAAGCACATAATCGGGGTCTCCACTCACAGAGTTTTGGCGAGCATAAAGTTGATTGAGCAAATGCCGACCCATATTGGGATCGCTGTCGGCCACCTCGTTCAGGTAGATGGCTGTCTCGACGGCTTCACGCTGACAGAAGAAAAGCTTTTGGAAACTCTGACGCTCAGAGTTGCAGAACCAAAAATGCAGCAACTCGTTGGTGACACGGGTGGTGTGGCCATAGCCGGCATTGCGCCAATGACCTACCAACTGACGCAACTGATTGATAAAATCGGCATTGAGGTCATCGTTTTCGAAATCGGATCCGTGGAACAACTGTTCTTGTGCTTGTTGTCGGGGTTGTATGCCTATCTGCCCCGTGTAAGGCCTACGGCCAGACAATACACGTCCATAGTCAAGGTTGCCATCGAGGTCGGTGTCGTAGTGCCACAAGGGCTCTTCGTAAGGATTGTTAAGTATAGGGCTTTTATCTATGTTGCTCATAAGGCTCGGCGTTTGTCGCGCTTCCGCCTTTCTGAGCATCACAAAAAAGTTATCCGTGAAACTCTCTTTGTACGTGGAGGCTCGCCAAAGCCTGTACTACAATTAAGAAAGCCCACGGATACCCGTGAGCGTTCTGCTTTCTTTTGTAGTACAGTTTGAAATTTGGCGATTTCCACGTACAAAGCAAAGCAAAAACGCTTTATATCATGTCGTTATATTCTCTTTATTCTATTCTGTTTCTTACTTTTACTGCTGTTTTTATTGTTTGTTTTTTATTTGTTTCGTGCTGCAAAGATACAAAACTATTTCATTATTTTGCGATGTTATTTTAGCAGTTTCCGATTGTCTACCTCCTCCAGGACACTCATCTGCTTGATGGCTATCTGGTTCAAACGCTTCAACCGCTCGCGCTGCGCGATGCCGTCGCTGATAAAGACGGCGTTGATATTTTCAAGGTTGGAGAGGCAGATGAGCTGATTGATAGTCGCATAGTCGCGCATATTGCCTTTCTTGTCGGGATTGGCTTCGCGCCACTCTTTGGCCGTGATTCCAAACAAGGCAACATTCAACACATCGGCTTCCTCGGCATAGATGAGCGAACTGTGGTAGGCATCAACCTCGTCAGGCACAAGGTTGGCACGAACGGCATCGGTGTGGATATGATAGTTGATCTTCGAGAGCTCGCGTTTGGCGTTCCAGCCGATAGCTTTCTGTTCCTCTTCCTTCAGGCGTTGGAACTCCTTGACGATGAAAATTTTGAACTCAGGACTAATCCACATGGCAAACTCGAAGGCGATATCCTTGTGGGCATAGGTGCCACCATATCGTCCTGCTTTGGCCTGAAGACTAATGGCGTTGGTCCGGGCAACGAACTCTTTGACGCTAATCTTGAACCGATTGAGTCCGGCCTGACTTCTAATTGTGGCGAATTCGCCATAATTAAAATCGGGATTGTACACCTTCTCCCATATGCCTATGTATTCCAATGTATTACGATTACGCAGCCAGTCGGTGACAAAGAAGTCTCCATCTTTGGCTTGTAGCATATCTGTCAAGCAGATATAATCCTCAGCCCCCTGTTTGATTACCGTAATTGGTGTATCTTGTACGATTATTTTGTTTGCCATACCTTATTATGTCGATATATTCTCTTTACTCTATTCTTTTTCTATTGCTGTTTTGATATTGTTTTTTTTGTTTCGTGCTGCAAAGATACTACTTTTCTTCGACGCTTTGGCCCTCTTTCAATTCAGATTCTTCGGTGGGTAGAAGATAGTCAGAGGCTCGCTTGCGCGAGATGACGCTGTGGCCCGTCGGCAGCGGGCATTTTCAATTGCTTACAATTTGTAAGCAGTTCATCGGCCCCTTCCTCTTTCAGGCGTTTCTTGAGTACAGCCCAGTAGGTACTCGCTTGGCGAGGTGTGGGTTGATCGGTCAATATCCGTACCACGTCGACAATAGAAAAATAATACTTTTCCTCTTTTTCATCCCATGCGATTCGAATCTGGCTCCCTTCAAAGATTTGTATGGAGTTTTTTTGTGTCATCAATCTGATTAATCAAAAACGCTTTATATTATGTCGTTATATTCTCTTTATTCTATTCTGTTTCTTACTTTTATTGCTGTTTTTGTTATTATTGTTTTATTTGTTTTACGCTGCAAAGATACGTAAAACATGGCAAGCGACAAAATCTTTTTCCGATGCAATATCTTATGTGTATTTTCGTTAATGGGTCATTATGGATAAACTTAGCTATGCATTGGGCCACAATATTGGCCACCAACTGATTGGGATGGGCTTGGGAAAGAGCCTGAATATTGACGACTACGCCGCCGCCATACGCGACGTGATGGAAGGTCGTCCGGAACAGATGAGCGCCGCCGAGGTGCAGCAGGTGCTGCAGCATTTCTTCGATGAGCTCGAAGAACGCCAGCAGGCCGAGGCCGCAGAACGCGGCCGCAACGCCAAGGCTGAAGGCGAAGCCTTCCTGGCCGAGAACAAGAAACGCGCCGGCGTCGTCACCACCGCCAGCGGTCTGCAGTACGAGGTCGTGAAGCAGGGTACGGGCCGTCAGCCCAAGGCCAGCGACACCGTGCGCTGCCACTACGAGGGCACTCTTATCGACGGCACGGTGTTCGACTCCAGCTATCGCCGCGGCAAGCCTGCCGATTTCGGCCTTCGTCAGGTCATCAGCGGATGGACCGAAGGTGTGCAGCTTATGAAAGAGGGCGCCGTGTACAAATTCTACCTGCCCTACAACCTCGCCTATGGCGAGCGCGGTGCAGGTGCCGACATTCCGCCTTTTGCAGCCCTCGTCTTTACGGTAGAGCTCATTAAAGTGCTCTGAAATTGCGCTTTCAAAAACACCGGACACACATGTCGTCCGCAGAAAGGACAGCAACCATGCAACACTCATGGTTGCTGTCTTGTTTAATTTAATGGTTTGTATGTCAGTTGTTTTAGAGTGGAGTCTGCTGCGGTTGTTGTAGCCTCCCTGCAAAAAATAATTTGTCATATTGAAGAAAATGTGTAACTTTGCACCGCTTTTATGACAAACTAAAACAAATCAATAAAAATGAAAAAAGCAATCTTTCTTATCGCTGCCACGTTGCTTCTCTGCAACGGGATGAAAGCGCAGGAGTTGGCTGATGCCTCGACGCTCCAGCCGTCCTTCCAACTAAGCCTCTCAGAGCCTCAGCAGGCTGGCGTCAACAGCATTTACGCTCTTCCGATGCCCACCTCTGATTTCGCTGCCAACAGCACCGATCAGCTGACCTCACGCAAAGGGTGGGGGGTCGCCTGTATCATCTCCGGCAGTCTGACTCTGCTGAGCGGCGCGTCGGTATGGCTCTTCGGCGGCATGTTCGGCGATGTCAGCAACCAGATTTCGCAACAGGCCGGAGAAGATGCTAAAGAGTTCAACCAGGCATCGGAGACTGTCAGTAGTACGGTAAAGACCGTCGGCATCATCGGCACCGTGGTGGGTGCAGCTCTGGTCGGCACGGGCATCTGGCTTGTGTCGTCGGACGGCAACAGCAGCAGCGGCAGCCGTGGTGGCAGCCGTGGCAACTACAGAAGCAAGAGACGTTTTTCGGACAATGCGCCTTCACGCGACATGCAGCCCGACTGGGGTCTCTGCCTCAATGTCGGACCCGCCCAGGCTGGCCTGACCTTCGTCTTCTGAGAAAGGTATATGTCTTGAAAATAGAAGAGGCTGGCGCAACCGCGCCAGCCTCTTCTCGTTTTATGCCTTGCGGGCTTTACTTGGCACTGCTGATGAAGGGATACTTGTAGTCTCTGGCAGGGTCGAAGGTCTCCTTGATGGCCTGAGGGCTGACCCAGCGCAGCAGGTTGAGGTAGGAACCGGCCTTGTCGTTGGTGCCGCTGGCGCGGGCGCCACCGAAGGGCTGCTGTCCAACCACAGCACCGGTGGGCTTGTCGTTGAAGTAGATGTTGCCGGCGGCGTTGCGCAGCAGGTCGTAGCCCGTGCGCAGGGCCTTGCGGTCGGTGGCGAAGATGGCGCCGGTCAGGGCATAGGGGGAGGTCGTGTCGCACAGGCGGCAGGTCTTCTCGTAGTCCTTGTCGTCGTAGACGTAGATGGTGATGATGGGTCCGAAGATCTCCTCGCACATCGACTTGTAGTCCGGTTTCTTGGCCAGTATGACGGTGGGCTCTATGAACCAGCCCTGCTTCTTGTCGCACTTGCCGCCGAAGACCACCTCGGCGTCTTTGCTCTTCTTGGCATGGTCGATATAGCGCTTGCAGTTGTCGAACGACGCCTCGTCGATGACGGCGTTCACGAAGGCGCTGAAGTCGCGCACGTCGCCCATCTTGATTTCTTTCAGCATCTTGCCGACGATTTTCTCCACTTTGGGCCACATGCTTGCGGGCACGTAGGCACGGCTGGCGGCGGAGCATTTCTGGCCCTGGAATTCGAAGGCGCCGCGCACGATGGCCGTAGCCACCTGCGCCGGGTCGGCACTGTTGTGGACCATGATGAAGTCCTTGCCGCCGGTCTCGCCGACAATCTTGGGATAGGACTTGTAGATGTCGATGTTCTTGCCGATTTCTTTCCAGAAGCCTTTGAAGGTCGAGGTGGAGCCGGTGAAGTGGACGCCGGCGAGGTTCTCGTCGGCGAAGGCCACCTTGCCGATGAGCGCGCCGCTGCCGGGCAGGAAGTTCACCACGCCGTCGGGCAGGCCGGCCTCCTTGTATATCTTCATAAGGATATAGTTGGAGAGCAGTGCCGTAGTGGAGGGCTTCCAGATGCACACGTTGCCCATCAGCACAGGGCTGAGGCAGAGGTTGCTGGCAATGGAGGTGAAGTTGAACGGCGTGATGGCGAACACAAAGCCTTCCATGGCGCGGTAGCTGACATAGTTCAGCGTCCCCTTGTCGGAGCAGGGCTGGTCGCTGTATATCTGGCTGGCGTAGTAGGCGTTGTAGCGCAGGAAGTCCACCAGCTCACATGCCGAGTCAATCTCGGCCTGCATCGTGGTCTTGCCCTGGCCGAGCATGGTGGCGGCGTTGATGAGGTAGCGGTACTTGCCGCTGATGAGGGTGGCGATTTTGAGCATCACGCTGGCGCGGTCAATCCACGGTGTGTCAGCCCATTCCTTCTGTGCCTTCAGTGCGGCGGCAATGGCGGCCTTCACCTCTTTCTCGCCCACTTTGTGGTAGCGGGCCAGCACATGGTGGTTCTCGGTGGGCATGACGACTTCGCCCATGTTTTTGGTCTTCACCTCTTTGCCACCAATGACGGCGGGAATCTCGGTGACGGTGTTGTAGAGCTCGTCGAGAGCTTTGCGGATTTCGGCGCGCTCGGCGCTACCGGGAGCGTAGCCTTTCACGGGCTCGTTCTCGGGTTTCGGGAACATGAAAATACTATTGTTCATAGTGTCGATTTTGAATTTTTTTCAGGTTGCAAATTTACGCTTTTTTTCTGAACGGGCAAAAAAAAAAGTGACCGAACGTACTTTTTTAACATTTCGCACAATCTGCACGCGCCTTGCACGTTGTCCTTCCAAAGCTATTTTTTTATATTATAGGTGCCAATTCGTCTTTTTTGTGTATTTTTGCGTCGCAAAACAAAAAGTATAAACAATAAATAACATTTGATTATGAAACGTTTAGGACTTCTTCTTGTATGCTTCGCCACTATGGCGTTCACTTCGTGCAGCCTCTTCCAGTCGGCTGCCAGCAGCAATCCGGTAGCCATGGCCGCCGGTCAGACATGCGGCACTGCCGTACAGGGCCTCTACTCTTCCTATCGCAATAGTGGTACTGTGGACCTCACCAAGAGCAACAACCTCAACAATGCGCTGGCTTTGGCCACGGCCTACACGGCCCTGAAGCAGAACAAGGACGACCAGTCGTACCGCAGGGCTTTCACCAGTGGCCTGATAGCAAGCTCGGCAGGTCTGATTACCAGCAAGAATGCCAGTACTTTTGTGGACGGGCTGCTTTCGGCGGCGGGTCTGGCCAATGTGAACACGCAGAATATAGCACAGACGGCGGCGACGGCCTCAGCTGTGATGACGCTCCTCAATACGCTGAAGCAGTGAGCGGAGAGGCTGTGTTGGACGTTATGAAGACGCGGCGCAGCTGCCGTGCCTTCAGTGACGAGATGCCCAGCCGCGAGCTTCTGGAGGCTGTCTGCGAGGCTGGCACCTATGCCCCCACGGGCCACGGGCGTCAGAGTCCGCTCATTGTGGCCGTTACGCGGCGCGATGTGCGCGACAGGCTGAGCCGCATGAATGCCGCCATCTGGCGTAGGCTGGGCGGTCACGAGGGGTTGCCCGACGACTTCGACCCTTTCTACGGCGCTCCGGCGATTCTATTGGTGTTGGCGGACCGCACGGTGCCGACGTGGCTCTACGACGGCTGCGCGGTGCTGACCAACATGGCCAATGCGGCCCACGCCGTGGGGCTGGACACGTGCTGGATACACAGGGCCGCCGAGGAGTTTGAGAGCGCCGAGGGCAAGGCCCTGCTCCGCGAGCTCGGCATCGAGGGCGACTATGCCGGTGTGGACCACCTGGCCATCGGCTTCCGCAGCCGCGAGATACCCGGCCCCCGTCCGCGCAAGGACGGATATGTGCGCTGGGTGGAATAGAGCGTGTGGGAGTGGGTGTTATCCAGGCTTAAACCGCAATCGGTCAGTAGTGTAATAATAGTAATAATACCCGAACGATACCCTGGCAATACTCTTGCAATATCCAAGCTATATCCAAACAATACTCTAACTATATTCTAACTATATTCTGACTATATTCTGACACTACATCCCCTCTACCCCCTCTCTACCCCCTCTCTACCCCCTCTCTACCCCTTCTCTACCCCCTCTTTACCCCCTCCAGACTATTTAATAGGGCATGAGGAAAGCAATAGCCCCGTAAGGTTGACGGACGGTCCGTCTTGCTTACGGGGCTTTCTCTAAGCGCGGGTGGCGCGTTGTGACATTCAACCGAGGGCGGCGATCTGGGCCTTGAGGGCGGCGATCTTGGTCTCGGCGTCGCGTTGTTTGTTGCGCTCCTTCTCGATGACGGCGGCGGGGGCGCCGTTGACGAACTTCTCGTTGGAGAGCTTCTTCAGCACGCTGTTGAGGAAGCCTTCGGCATACTTCAGGTCCTCCTGCAGCTTCTTGAGCTCCTCTTCTTTGTTGACGTTCTGGCTCATGGGCACGAAGCACTCGGTGGTGCCTATCATGAAGCTGAGGGCGCCGGCGGGCTTCTCGGTGATGACCTTCACGGCGCTGACGTTGCCCAGCTTGCGGATGATGCCCTCGAAGCGGTCGATGCAGAAGCGCTCGTCGCTGGCGATGTAGCTCACCTCCAGGGCCTCCTTGGGCGAGAGGTTGCGCGTGTTGCGTATGTTGCGCACGCCGGCGATGACCTCGCGGGCGGTGTCGAACTCGTCGAGCAGGCGCTGGTCGTAGAAGACGCTGGTGGGCATGTGCTGGTTCATGATGCTGTAGTTGGCATTGATGAAAGCGGCCTTCTCGTCGTCCTTGCCCATGGTCTGCAGGGCGTGCCAGATCTCCTCGGTTACGAATGGCATGAAGGGGTGGAGCATCAGCATGAGGCGCGAGAAGATGGAGAGGGTGGCCTCGTAGGTCTCGCGGTCGATTGGAGTGCCGTAGGCGGGCTTGACCATCTCGAGGTACCAGGAGCAGAAGTCGTCCCAGGCCAGCTTGTAGGTGGCCATGAGGGCCTCGCTGAGGCGGTACTGGTCGAAGTCGCGCTCGATCTCCTCGAGCATCTGCGCCATGCGCTGCTCCATCCACTGGACGGCGACGGCGTTCTCCGGACCCTGCTGTTCGTCGCCTATCTGCCAGCCGCTGACGAGGCGCAGGGCGTTCCAGAGCTTGTTGCTGAAGTTGCGGCCCTGCTCGCAGATGCTCTCGTCGAAGGGCAGGTCGTTGCCCGCGGGAGCGGTGAGCAGCATGCCCATGCGGACGCCGTCGGCGCCGTACTTCTCGATGAGCTCGATGGGGTCGGGGCTGTTGCCGAGCTGCTTGCTCATCTTGCGGCCCAGCTTGTCGCGCACGATGCCGGTGAAGTAGACGTTGTGGAAGGGGACGTCCTTGCGGTACTCCTCGCCGGCCATAATCATGCGGGCCACCCAGAAGAAGATGATGTCGGGGGCGGTGATGAGGTCGGCGGTGGGGTAGTAGTACTTGATCTCGGGGTTGTCGGGCTTGCGGATGCCGTCGAAGAGCGAGATGGGCCAGAGCCAGGAGCTGAACCAGGTGTCGAGCACGTCCTCGTCCTGACGCAGGGCGCCGGTGTAGCCGTACTTCTCGGCGGCCACCTTGCGGGCCTCCTCTTCGTTTAGGGCCACGATGGTCTCCACGCGGCCGTCCTTCTCAAGGTACCACGCCGGAATACGCTGGCCCCACCAGAGCTGGCGGCTGATGCACCAGTCCTTGATGTTCTCCAGCCAGTGGCGGTAGGTGTTCTTGAACTTGGCGGGGTGGAAGCGGATGGTGTCGTCCTCCACCACTTCGAGGGCTTTCTTGGCGAGGCCCTCCATCTTGAGGAACCACTGGGCGCTGAGCTTAGGCTCAATCACGGCGTCGGTGCGCTCGCTGTGGCCCACCTTGTTGGTGTAGTCCTCTATCTTCTCTATCAGGCCGGCCTCCTCGAGGTCCTTGACGATCTGCTTGCGGCAGGCGAAGCGGTCCATGCCGGCGTACTTGCCGCCATGCTCGTTGAGCGTGCCGTTGTCGTTGAAGATGTCGATGGACTCGAGGTTGTACTTCATGCCCAGGTTGTAGTCGTTGATGTCGTGGGCGGGGGTGATCTTGAGGGCGCCGGTGCCGAACTCGCGGTCCACATACTCGTCCATGATGATGGGCACCACGCGGCCCACGCCGGGCACGACGACGCGCTTGCCCTTGAGCCACTGGTAGCGCTCGTCCTCGGGGTGGACGCACACGGCGGTGTCGCCCATGATGGTCTCGGGACGGGTGGTGGCGACCACGATATATTTATCCTCGCCCTCAACGAAGTAGCGGAGGTAGAATAGTTTGCCGTGGCTCTCCTTGTAGATGACCTCCTCGTCGCTGACGGCGGTGAGGGCCTGGGGGTCCCAGTTGACCATGCGCACGCCACGGTAGATGAGCCCCTTGTTGTAGAGGTCGACGAAGACGCGCATCACGCTCTCGTAGCGTATGTCGTCCATCGTGAAGGCCGTGCGGTCCCAGTCGCAGCTGGCGCCGAGCTTGCGGAGCTGCTTCAGGATGATGCCGCCGTACTGCTCCTTCCATTCCCACGCGTACTTCAGGAACTCGTCGCGCGAGAGGCTGCGCTTGTCGATGCCGCGCTCGGCGAGCATCTTCACCACCTTGGCCTCGGTGGCGATGGAGGCGTGGTCGGTGCCGGGCACCCAGCAGGCGTTCTTGCCCTGCATGCGGGCGCGGCGCACCAGCACGTCTTGGATGGTGTTGTTGAGCATGTGGCCCATGTGCAGCACACCCGTCACGTTGGGCGGCGGGATGACCACCGTGTAGGGCACGCGGTTGTCGGGCTCGGAGTGGAAGAGCTTTTTGTCAAGCCAGAACTGATACCATTTCTCCTCGATGGCACGAGGGTCGTATTTCGATGCTAATTCCATTGTGGTTATATGTGATGTTTATTTCTGCTTACTCTGTGACCACGACTTTGTCCGTGGCTCTCGGGCGGTTGTAGCGTATCGAGAGGCCCACGCCGAAGGTCAGGCCGTTGAACTGGCTCAGCTTGGGCACTATCTCGTAGCCCACCGAGAAGTGGAACATGTAGATGTTCACCGCCAGTGTCGGCGCCATGGTGAAGTAGCTGTTGCGCTTGGTCTTGTCGGTGGCCACGTCGTAGTCGTTTGTCATGTCCACACCCATCACTATCATGGGTCTGAACGAGATGGCGCCCCATCCGGTGGTCCCTTCGTCGAAGGTGTAGCCCACCCATCCCAGTCGGACGGAATAGGAAGGTTCTACGCGGGTTTTGCCGTCAGAGGTGATGTATTCTTTGCCGGGTTCGCCGAATCCTACCGAGAGGAACGAGCCGCCGGCAGTGGAAACGCCGTAGGGGTAGGCTGGCTGGTAAGAATAGCCCGCCATCTTCATCCACGGGTGTTCTATACTGAAAAAGCTGTCTTTTTTCTGGGCTGTCGAGCTGGCTGCGATTGACAGCAGGACTGTCATGATAACAATTGTTCTTTTCATTGTCGGTTTAGTATTAGTTTGTTTGTTATATTCGTGAGAAGGGGTGTTTGCGCCAGTAGAGGATGAGCAGGAAGCCGATGAGCATCCCGCCCAGGTGGGCGAAGTGGGCCACGCCGTCGTAGCTGCGGAAGACACCCTCGAAGAGCTCCAAGGCAATCATGCCGATGATGAACCACTTGGTCTTGATGGGTACCAGGAAGTAAAGGTAAATGTATTCGTTGGGGAAGAGCATGCCGAAAGCCAGCAGGAGGCCGTAGACGGCTCCCGAGGCTCCCACCGAGACGTGGATACCCGGCACGAGCAGGTTGAGCAGTCCAGCCCCGATGCCGCACACGAGGTAGTAGAACAGGAACCGCCGTGTGCCCCAGTAGTTCTCCAGCGTCGAACCGAACATCCACAGCGAGAACATGTTGAAGAACAGGTGGTCGAACGAGCCGTGCATGAACATGTATGTCAGCGGCTGCCACAGGCGGAAGTTGCCCGTCGCCGGGGTCCAGATGCCGCACCAGAAGTTGAGGTCTATGATATGCTGCATATTGAGGACATAGTACAGTCCGTAGCAGAGCACGTTGACGATGAGCAGGTGCTTCACCGCCGGCGGCAGCATGCTGAATCCTTGGGGTTGGTATTGGGCCATATCAGTGTTAGGTGTTGGGTGTTTAGCGTAAAAGTTCTTCGGGTTTTACTATGGTGATGATGCGTTTGCCGCTCGGCGTGGTGTCGGCCATCGGGCAGGCGAAGAGGTCGGCCACCGTCTGCTGCATCTCCTCCTGTGAGGTCGGGGCGGCGTGGCGCGATGCCATCTGCCGTGCCAGCGAGGCGCAGAGGCTCTGGCTGCGGTCGTTGAAACGCTGCATGGCGGCCCCCTTGCTGTCCACAAGCATCTGGTCGAGCAGCGTCTGTAGGTCATCGGTCGAAAGGTCCGAAGGGATGGCGGTGGCCACAAACGTGGTGTTGTCGCGCGGTGTTATCTCGAACCCGTACTGCTTCAGCTCCGGAAGCATCTCGCCGAGCAGCTCGGCGTCGGCGGCCGAGAAGCGGCAGTCGACGGGGAAGAGGAGCGTCTGGCTGTCGGCGGTCTGGCGCCGACTCGACAGGCGGTCGTAGAGGATGCGCTCCATGGCCCGGTGACGGTCTATCAGGGCCAGGCCCGAGCTGATGGCGGTGACGATATAGCGTCCCTGGAGCAGTATGCACGGGGCTTTCAACTCGTCCCGCTCCTGCTGCGGCCGCGCTTGCGGCGCAGCGGTGGGCTGGTCGTCGAGGTCGTCGAGGTCGCGGCCGGCGCGGCTGTTGAAGTCGTCGTAGGGCTTCAGGCTCTCCAGCGTGAGGTGTGTCTGCGTGGGGGTGGGGTGGAAGGGGTTGTAGTTCTCGTTGTAGCTGACGTGGGGTTGGCGGGGTATGTAGCCTTGCGGTGCGGGGCCGATGTTGAACTCGTCGGGGGTGTCGAAGCCCAGCTCGGTGGCCAGGCTGAACTGGCCGATGGCCCGCTTCACAGCCGAGCGCAGCACGGCGAACAGGGCGTGGTCGTCCGCAAACTTCACCTCGGTCTTGGTGGGGTGGATGTTGACATCGATGCGCGACGGGTCCACGGTCAGTCCGATGAAGTAGCTCGGGTATGTGCGGTCGGGCAGCAGGTCGCCGTAGGCGCGCTCCACGGCGGCGCTGAGCGACGGATGCTTGATGAAGCGCCCGTTGACGAAGATATACTGCTCGCCGCGGGTCTTGCGCCCGAACTCGGGCCGGCTCACGAAGCCGTGTATGCGCACGAGGTCCGTGTCCTCGTCCACGGCATACATGCGCTCCTTGTAGGCTGCGCCGAAAAGCCCGGCTATGCGTCCGAGCATGCTCCCCGGGCGCAGGTCGTAGAGGGTGCGTCCGTTGCTGACGAAGCTGAAGCCGATGTCGTAATGTATCAGGGTGATGCGGCGGAAGACCTCCTCGATGTGGCCCAGCTCCACGCTGTCGCGCTTGAGGAAGTTGCGGCGTGCCGGCACGTTGTAGAAGAGGTTCTTCACCGCCATCGTGGTCCCTTCCGGGCAGGCCACGGGCTGCTGGCTCACTATGTGCGACCCTTCGATGCACACCTGCGTGCCGAGGTCCGAGCCGGTGAGCCGCGTGCGCAGCTCCACCTGCGCTATGGCCGCTATCGAGGCCAGCGCCTCGCCGCGGAAGCCCATCGTGTGGATGGCAAAGAGGTCGTCGGCACGGTGTATCTTGCTCGTGGCGTGCCGCTCGAAGCACAGGCGTGCGTCGCTCTCGCTCATCCCGCATCCGTTGTCGGTCACCTGCAGCAGCGTCCGCCCGGCGTCCTTCACGACGAGGTCTATCTGTTTGGCGCCGGCGTCCATGGCGTTCTCCAGCAGCTCCTTGACGGCTCCGGCGGGTCGGTCCACCACCTCGCCGGCCGCTATCTGGTTGGCTACGCTGTCGGGCAGTATGTTTATGATGTCCATCCTTCTCCTTTACTCCTTTACTCCTTTACTCCTCTTCTCGTAGTTGTCGAGGAACTGCATGATGCTCTTCGCGGGAAGCACCTTGTTCATGATGATGTCGCGCCGCTCGTTGAGTATTATCATCGTGGGGGCCCCGTGTACGTTGTAGGCCTCCTGGTAGTCGATGTTGACGTTGGTCCCGCCCACGTTGACCCAGCGGAAGTCGTGTTCGCGGACATAGCGTTTCCACTTCTCCACGTCGCTCTCATAGCCTATGGCGTAGACCTCGAACCGGTGGTTGCCGGCGGCCTGCAGCGAGTCGTAGAGCACCTTCAGCTCCGCGCTCTGCTCCTGGCAGTGGTGGCAGTCGGGGTCCCAGAACCATAGTATGACGTAGCGCGTCGGGAAGCGGTGGCTGCTAATCCAGTCGGCGGGATTGGAACTCTGGTTGGTGTCGGCCATCCACAGCTCCTGCCCAGGGGCGCCGATGAGGCTCTGGCGCAGCCGGTTGTAGTTGTATCGCATGTTGTGGATGGTGCCTTCCGTAGCCCACGGGCAGCGCCCTTTGAGGTAGTATTCGCTTGCCAGGTGGCACCACACGGCGTCCCACCCCACGTTCTTGGTCGAGCGGAAGTAGCGGGGTTCGATGTGGTCGAAGACGTAGCGCAGCATGGCGGTGTCGTCGCCGATGCGGGCCGCCAGACGGTCTATCTCGGCACAGATGGTGTCGCTGTCGGCATAGTAGAGCATGCCGTAGAAGAAGTAGTTCATCTTGCTGAACAGCTGGGGGCTGTACAGCAGCGCCGTGCGGTATGTGTCGAAGGCGCGTGTGCCCGACGCGTCTTTGGTGTCGAAGAGAGCGTCCCAGTAGTGGCGGCGGTAGTAGACGCCCTTCTCGGTCACGGAGTCCGGCACCTCGGGCGAGTCGCAGAGGTTAACGAGCGTGAAGAAGATGTTGGGCTTGGCGGGGTGGCGGGCCTCCGTCTCGAAGGCCAGCATGCGCTCCGTGAGGGCCTCGTCGTCCCTCTCCGCCTGTTCGCGGGTGGCGGGGTCCTTCTTCCGGGCCGCTATCTCGTCGGCCTCGCTCCGGGCCGCGTCCTCGACAGCGAGGTATTTGAACATGGCCTCGTTCGACGGGCACCCCTTCACCTTCACGCTCGCGGCCGTCATCTTGGCGTCGGCGGCAATGGTGAAGCGGCGGCTTGCGTCGACCACGAAGTCGCCTATCATCTTCTTCCCGTCCTGGCCGGCCAGGCTGTAGACTCCGCGCTCCCACTGCCGGCGCCCTTCGAAGCGGTAGGTGCTGCGCTGTGCGCGGCAGCTGTCTACCTTCACCAGCCGGTCGCGGTGGTGACGCACTATGTAGAGCACGGTGTCGGTGCGCCCTTCCAGCTTGAAGGTGAAACTGTATGTCTGGGCTGTCGCGCAGGCGGCGGCTATGGTGAGGAGTATTGCAGTCAGAGCCTTTTTCATCGTGTCAATGCTTGTTTTCGTGTCTGTTAACTTTGTATAACGCAAGCGTGCGCACATTATTGTGGACTCCTAAAAAAATAAATGTACGTAGACTCAACTACCAAGTGCAACACCGTTGTGCAAAGATAGGAAGAATTTTTGTTTTGGGGAAGAAAAGTTCAAAAGTTTTCTCGGGCGTAGATTCAATTCAGTTTGCACATAGAGGATATAATC
>Ga0310697_10003375_pt1 | contig 16198 bp, 11 predicted proteins | sample 172DNAGHGlowgp2_FD_203883 | JGI IMG/M metagenome (GOLD analysis project Ga0310697, IMG submission 203883) | Sheep rumen microbial communities from Palmerston North, Manawatu-Wanganui, New Zealand - 1728 DNA GHGlow gp2 (v2) (version 2) | ecosystem: Host-associated > Mammals > Digestive system >... | reverse complement strand
GACTGTCGCCGATGCTGCCCAGATAGGCCCGCAGGCCGTCCAGGGGCTTCTCCGGCCGGAACTTGCGCATGATGTAGACGGTGTCGTAGGCAAAGGTGATCTCCTCCGTGGAGAAGGCCCCGAAGGCCCCGTGGGCGTCCTCGTCCTCCGCCGCGCCGTCGGCGGCCACGGCCCCGGAACGCACGCGGCCCTGGAGGGAGTCCAGGAAGGCCTCCAGGATGCGGACGTAGCCCATGCCGCCGGCGTCCACCACCCCGGCGCGGGCCAGGACGGGGTTCTGCTCCGTGGTCTCGCTGAGGGCCAGCTGGGCCGCCGCCAGGGCGGCGGAGAGCACTTCTTCCACATCCTTGCTGCTCCGGGAGGCGTCCACCGCAGCGCGGCTGGCCATGCGGGAGACGGTGAGGATGGTGCCCTCGGCGGGCTTCATCACGGCCTTGTAGGCGGCGTCCACGCCCTCCCGCATGGCCAGGGCGAAGTCGTGGGCGCCGCACGCGGCCTTTCCCTTGAGGCCCTTGGCGATGCCCCGGAACAGCAGGGACAAAATCACGCCGGAGTTGCCCCGGGCCCCCCGCAGCATGGCGGAGGCGGCGGCATCGGCCACGGCGGAGACGCGCACGTCCGAAGACTTCCGCAGCTCCTGGGCGGCGCTGGACATGGTGAGGCCCATGTTGGTGCCGGTGTCCCCGTCGGGGACGGGGAAGACGTTCAGCTCGTTGATGGCCTTTTTGTTCAGCTCCAGCGCTTCATAGGCGCACAGCAGCATTTCCCGAAGCTCCGCGCCGGTGATCTGTGTTCTCAAGTCGGTTTACCTCCGATGTATCTCTGTTTCGTGTCAGCTGATGAGCATACTGTCCACATACACGTCCACGCGCTTCACGGGAACGCCGGTGGCCTGGGCCACCTTATAGCGCACCTCGTTGATGATGCTGCCGCCCAGCGTGACCAGGTTGACGCCGTGGTCCACGGCGATGTGCAGCGCGATGGAAACGGTGCCGTCCTCGTCGAAGGAGACCGAGACGCCCTTGCCCATGCTCTCCCGGCGGAGGAGCTGATACAGGCCGCTCTCCTTCTGCAGGCCCACCATGCCCTTGACGCCGAAGCAGCGGGTGGCCGTGTCGCCCACGATGTTGGTGAACACATCCCCGGCGATGCTGACCGTGCCCTTGGTGTTGATAATCTTGACCATGAGTGATCCTCCCCTCGTTCTCCGAAACGAACGGGCGCTGCGAAAACGCCCGGAAAAAAGTCGCGCTCCGTGAACATATATTATAATATCGCTTCCTGGAATCCGCAAGAATAATTTCCTCCCGTCCCGAAAAAGCGGGAGACTTTAGGCGATATTCACAAATTTGGACTGCTGTTTCCGTGAAAGTTTTCGCGCCGTTTTGTCGGAACTGTGATATAATCATCAACAAAATACACGATTGGTATCCCAGCGAGTTACAGGCATACCCCATCCAATCCTGCGGACGGCGCGGAGGCGCGTTCGCCAATTTATCAGAGGAGGCACTCGCATGAGCAACAAACCGCGCTATCAGACTATGGACGGCAACACTGCCGCCGCCCACGTTTCTTACGCATTCACCGAGGTGGCGGGGATCTACCCCATCACCCCCAGCAGCCCCATGGCCGACTATGTGGACCAGTGGAGCGCCGAGGGGCGCAAGAATCTCTTCGGCCAGACCGTGAAGGTCATGGAGATGCAGTCCGAGGCCGGCGCCGCCGGCACGGTCCACGGCAGCCTGAACGCCGGGGCCCTGACCACCACCTACACCGCGTCCCAGGGTCTGCTGCTGATGATCCCCAACATGTACAAGCTGGCGGGCGAACAGCTTCCCGCCGTGTTCCACGTTTCCGCCCGGACGGTGGCCAGCCACGCCCTGAGCATCTTCGGCGACCACGGCGACGTGTACGCCTGCCGCCAGACCGGCTTCGCCATGCTGTGCGAAAACGACCCCCAGGAGGTCATGGACCTGGCTCCCGTGGCCCACGTCGCCGCGCTGGAGTCGAGCATCCCCTTCCTGAACTTTTTCGACGGCTTCCGCACCAGCCACGAGCTGCAGAAGCTCCGGGTCTGGGACTATGACGACCTGGCCGATCTGCTGCCCGCCGAGGCGGTGAAGGCCTTCAAGGCCCGCGCCCTGAACCCCAACCACCCCCAGATGCGCGGCACCCACCAGAACAGCGACATCTTCTTCCAGAACCGCGAGGCCTGCAACGCCGGCTATGAGGCCGTGGCCGACATCGTGGAAGGCGTCATGGACAAGATCAACGCCAAGCTGGGCACCGACTACAAGCCCTTCAACTACTACGGCGCGCCCGACGCCGACCGGGTCATCGTCGCCATGGGCTCCGGCTGCGACACCGCCGCCGAGGTGGTGGACTATCTGACCGCCCAGGGCGAGAAGGTGGGTCTGGTGAAGGTCCGCCTGTTCCGCCCCTTCTCCGCCGCCCGTCTCCTGGCCGCCATCCCCGAGACCGCGACCAAGATCGCCGTGCTGGACCGCACCAAGGAGCCGGGCAGCCTGGGCGAGCCGCTGTACATGGACGTGGTCACCGCCTTTGCCGCCGCCGGGCGCAAGGCCACCATCGTGGGCGGGCGCTACGGCCTGGCCGGAAAGGACACCCCGCCCCGCAGCATGGCCGCCGTCTATGCCGAGCTGAAAAAGGACGACCCCAAGCCCCAGTTCACCCTGAGCATCGTGGACGACGTGACCAATCTCAGCCTGGACGAGGTGGACATCCCCGACACCGCCCCCGAGGGCACCGTGCAGTGCAAGTTCTGGGGTCTGGGCGGCGACGGCACCGTGGGTGCCAACAAGAACGCCATCAAGATCATCGGCGACCACACCGACAAATATGTCCAGGCCTATTTCCAGTACGACTCCAAGAAGACCGGCGGCGTGACCATCAGCCACCTGCGCTTCGGCGACAAGCCCATCGGCTGCCCCTACTACATCAACAAGGCCGACTTCGTGGCCTGCCACAACCCCGGCTACGTCACCAAGGGCTTCCGCATGGTCAACGACGTGAAGCCCGGCGGCGTGTTCCTGGTCAACTGCCCCTGGAGCTTCGAGGAGCTGGAGCGCAACCTCTCCGGCGAGGCCAAGCGCTACATCGCCGAGAACCACATCCAGCTCTACACCATCGACGCCATCAACCTGGCCGTGGAGCTGGGCATGGGCAAGCGCACCAACACCATTTTGCAGTCCGCTTTCTTCGCCCTGGCCAAGGTCATGCCCACCGAGGACGCGCTCCAGTACATGAAAGACGCCGCCACCCACAGCTACCTGAAGAAGGGGCAGGACGTGGTGGACATGAACCACAAGGCCATCGACGCGGGCGCAGCCGCCCTGCGCAAGATCGACGTGCCCGCCGCCTGGGCCGAGGCCGCCGACGACGACGAGGCCCCCATCCCCGCCTCCGCCAACCCCAAACTGGTGGAGATGATCCAGAAGATCACCCGCCCGGTGGAGCGCATGGACGGCGACCGTCTGCCGGTCAGCGCCTTCGTGCCCCACGCCGACGGCACCTTCGAGCAGGGCGCCAGCGCCTTCTCCAAGGCCGGCGTCAGCGCCTTCGTCCCCGATTGGGACCCGACCAAGTGCATCCAGTGCAACCGCTGCGCCTACGTTTGCTCCCACGCCACCATCCGTCCCTATGCCCTGACGGCGGAGGAAGCCGCCGCCGCCCCGGACAGCGCCAAGCTGATGGACGTGAAGGTCGGCAAGGGCAAGGGCGTCTACCAGTATAGCCTGGCCGTCTCCCCGCTGGACTGCATGGGCTGCGGCGTCTGCGCCGAGACCTGCCCCACCAAGAGCCTCACCATGAAGCCCGTGGCCACCCAGATGGACCAGCAGCGCGCATGGGATTACATGGTCCGTCTGCCCGAGAAGCCCGATATGCAGGACTTCACCATGAAGGGCAGCCAGTTCCGCCGTCCTCTGCTCCAGTTCTCCGGCTCCTGCGCCGGCTGCGCCGAGACCGCCTACGCCCGTCTGGTCACCCAGCTCTACGGCGAGCGGATGTACGTGGCCAACGCCACGGGCTGCTCCTCCATCTGGGGCGGCACCGCAGCCGTCAGCCCCTATGACGCCGCCGACAACGGCAGAGGCGTCGCCTGGGCCAACAGCCTCTTCGAGGACAACGCCGAGTTCGGCCTGGGCATCTATCTGGGCCAGCAGAACATCCGTCGCGGCCTGATCGACGAGCTGAAGACCCTGCTGGACGGCAGCGCCGACGAGAGCTTCCGCGCCGCTGCGCAGGCGTATCTGGACAGCCAGGACAAGGGCGAGGAGAACACCAAGGCCACCGACGCCCTGGTGCCCGAGCTGGAGAAGCTGGCCGCGGGCGGCGAGGCCCTGGCGGCCAGGATCCTGGAGAACAAGGACTACCTGAGCAAGAAGAGCGTCTGGATCTTCGGCGGCGACGGCTGGGCCTACGACATCGGCTTCGGCGGCCTGGACCATGTGCTGGCCTCCGGCAACGACGTGAACGTCTTCGTCTTCGACACCGAGGTCTACTCCAACACCGGCGGCCAGGCCAGCAAGGCCAGCAACCTGGGCCAGGTGGCCCAGTTCGCCGCCGCGGGCAAGGCCACGGCCAAGAAGAGCCTGGCGGAGATCGCCATGAGCTACGGCTACGTCTATGTGGCCCAGATCGCCATGGGCGCCGACCCGAACCAGACCATCCGCGCCATCCAGGAGGCCGAGGCCTATCCCGGCCCCTCCCTCATCATCGGTTACGCCCCCTGCGAGATGCACTCCATCAAGGGCGGCATGGTCAACTGCCAGGCCGAGATGAAGCGCGCCGTGGACTGCGGCTACTGGAACCTGTTCCGCTACAACCCCGCCAAGGAGAAGCCCTTCTCCCTGGACAGCAAAAAGCCCGCCGAGGGCGCGGCCTACCGCGACTTCCTGATGAACGAGGCCCGCTACAGCGCCCTGAGCCAGTTCTTCCCGGCCCGCGCCGACGAGCTCTTCGCCGAAAACGAAGCCGCCGCCCGGCAGCGCTACAGCAGACTGGAGAACCTGCGCGATTATTATAATCAGGTGGAGAAGTGATTCTCTGACGCAAATCGGCAAAGCCCCCTCCGTTTCCCTGCGGAAACGGAGGGGGCTTTGTGGTCAGCGGGGACGGTGAATGCGAAGAAAAGGACAAATGTCCTCGTGGAATGGACAGTCCTGCTTTTCTTCGTGCATTTCGTGTGCGGCTTTGCGGCATGGTTGTTCTAAATGACAACTTTCGCGCTCCCCGCAGGAAAAATGTTGTCAGCGAGAACCGTCCCCAGTGACACTTCGGTTATTACCACCTTATACATCGCCTCCATAATGTCATTGCGTACATTATACAGGCTTATTTGAGGTGGCTCAAATATTCGTCAGCGTTTCCCGCGGAAGTGGCTCACTTATATATTAGCGTTTATACTAAAGCTCCTGAAGAAGCAGGACGGCGAGATCACCACTTTCCGGGAAGGCCTCTGGACAGGCCTGCTGGACTACGCCACCGTCTACGCCGATGGCCGGATGACCTTCAACTTCAAAATCGGGCAGCCCATCGACGCCTGACACGCATACAGAAAACGAGCTCCCGACTACCGGATGGTACCGGTGGCCGGGAGCTGTGTTCTACTTATTTCTTTTGCCCGTATTCTCTGATCCTCTGATCTCTTCATGATAGAAATAATCCACTATTACCGGATGTCCCTGCGGCACTCTGCCGTAGGGCATTTCATTGTCCACGAACGGGCAGTCATACTTCTTTGCCATTTCTTCTGCCTTTTTCTCCAACGACTCGAAATAACTGCGGTTATGCTTGTTATAGATTTCATCGTAAAGCGGCACCAGTTGTGGATACTTCTCCGCAATGTAGTCCATGATGGTCTTTTTAAAGCCACCGCGAAGATTCAAATTCTCAAGCCAGAACAGATCACACTGATTGTGTACCCGCTCAAAAATCGCCTCGAAATCCGTAATGCCGGGAAACACCGGAGACACAAAACATACTGTGCGAATACCGGCATCATAGACCTGCTTCATGGCGGCAATTCTTCTTTCAATGCTGACGGCAGAGTCCATATCATTTTTGAAATCCTCATCCAGCGTATTGATCGACCAAGAAACCGTAACCTGTCCCAGTTTCTTTAACAGATCAACATCACGGACTACCAGATCGGACTTGGTGCAGATCAGTATATCTGCATCGCTTCCAACTAACTGCTCCAGTAACTTCCTTGTATTGCCAAACTGCTCCTCCTGGGGATTATAGCCGTCGGTTACGGAACCGATCACCACACGCTGTCCGGCATACTTCTTCGGATTTTTAATTTCCGGCCAATGCTTCACATCAAGGAAGGTGCCCCATTCCTCCGTATGACCAGTGAACCTCTTCATAAAAGAAGCATAGCAATATTTGCAGGCATGGGTGCAGCCCACATAGGGATTGACAGAATATCCGCCCACCGGCAGATTGGACTTCGTCATGATATTCTTTGTTTCCACTTCTCCAACAAGGATACCGTCCATATTTATCTGTGCCATTTTTTCTGCGCCTCCAATACTTTATTAAATGCTTCCGGCATTTCCTGAACCATGTTATCATCGCCGATGATGGGAACAAGGTCTTCCTTCATAAAAACAGGTATGCAAAGTCTATGCGCCTGATCAGTGAGTGACCTTGCCCACTTCGGCTCCGTGTGTATCTTCCTGCTCTGTGTGCCGGTCATGGTGCCGACCACAACCCAATCAATTCCTGACAGATCCACCTGTCCGGGATCATCAAATAAAGGCTCAAACGTCACATGATAGTGCTTTGCCCTAACGTTTTTCCGCAACGCATCGATGCGCCATAGTTCTGATTTTCGAGTGACCGTCACACCAAACCATGCATTATCCAGATCGGTTTCAAAATCCAGCAGGTCAGGACGCTTGGAAAGGAAGAGGAACTGGTGCTGCGGATTTTCTCTGATCTTTGCAAAAACATCATCCCGCCATTCTTCCTTCCACCCTGCAAGGTCGCTCATGCCTGTAAGCAGGAAATTCTGCGGGCGCTGCTTCTCCATCATGCGCAGCTTATTGGGGAAGAACTCCGGCTGGTCGAAATCCTCTATCATATGCCAGCGCTTCACATTGTTTCGGGCATAGCAATAAGGGCAGCCAACCGTACAGCCGATAACCAGATTCATGTTCTGGATCTGATCCTTGATGCAAACGCTCATAACTCCTGCCACTCCTCCAGATTCTTCCGGATGCGGTCAAGGAAGCATTCAAATTGCTGAACTTCCTCTTCCACAAAGCCCTTATAATAAATCTTACTCATCTGGTCAGATACTGCATCGTATTCATCCTTCAGTGCGTGCGCTTTCTCTGTCAGATACAGAAGCGTTTTTCTTCTATCACTTTCAGACGGCACACGGAGAATTAATTCCTGATTTTCCATCCGCTCCAGCATGGTGGTGAGAGAAGTAATCGCTAACCCACATCTTTCTGAAATGGCTTTGATAGGAATTCCATCCTCCTGCCAGAGCACATAGAGGATTCTTCCTTGCGCTCCATTGAAAGCATCTACATTTTTTGTGCTGAGAATCTTTTCAAAGATCCGGTCGCCCAACTGCTTGATCTTTGAAACAAGAAATCCACCATTCGTTTTCATACCACAAGCTCCTATGTAGTAGTTTTTATATTCTACTATATAGGAGCTTTTCTGTCAATACACAAAAAATAGCCGGGACACCATCCCGACCGGCAAAAGCGACATACAATCCCGAAAAAGCGACATACCTTAAAAGGACAGAGGGACGGTTCTTTTGTCTTATCATGTGGCCCGATTAATGCACTTCATGAACGATGAGGTCAAGACAAAAGAACATCCATGCCGCAGAGCCGCGCACGAAAGGCACGAAGAAAAGGAGGAATGTATATGCTAAGAGGACGTCTGACCTTTTCTTCGCATTCACACCACATGCCGCAAAGCCGCGCAGACAATCGATGTCCCATCGCAAAGCCGGAAGCATTGCGCGATACTGGAAGAAAGACCGAGGGACAGTTTGCTGGGAAATCCGCGTTTTGTGAACATGGTCATAGCAGCTCTTGCGTACAGAAAAATGCGCTTCGAGCGCGTGTGGAAAACTTCTCTTTTTTCGAGCTGTACCGCGCCTTATCATTTAGCGTCTTAGAACACGTCGGCGACGTTGAAATACGTGGTTGAATGGCCTCTTTTCCTCGGCTAGCAGATTTTTGGTTCAGCGTTTACACTGGGCTTTGATTGTTGCTGCCTTTTTTGAATTTTGGGACGTGGAAAGCCGTCCCTAGTGACACCTATGAACATCGAACAAGGCTGTGAAGCCCCGGAACGTACTTCGTTCCCAGGTTTCACAGCCTTTTTCATGGATGGAGCGGCTTACGCTGCCTCCCCTTCCTTCGGCTTCATGTTCCGCAGCAGCAGATACTCCATCACGACCAGCATCGCCGCTGCGGCGATGAGCAGGAGCTTGTCGCCCAGGCCGCGCTCGTCGGAGAGGGCGCAGATGTCGAAATAGATCCCCAACTGGATGTACAGCAGCCCGGACAGGGGGCGGCCCTTGTGGAAGTACCAGGAGGACAGGGCGTAGAAGCCCATGGCGCTCATGGCCACGGCCAGGGCGAAGACCACATAGTGCCACAGCACCGGGTCCTGGGCGTTGGCCCGGTAGACAAGCACCAGCCAGTAGCCGAAAAACAGGGGCAGCCACAGCGACGCGCTGCGGGCCGTGGCGCCGGCGGAGCCGTCCCCTTTGCCGGGCAGGGCCACCATGGCAGCCGCCGCCACCAGCCCCGCCGCGCCGAAGAGCCGCTGCATCAGGGGGCTTTGCGCGTCCCCCGCCGTAAACATGGCCTGGAGGGCGGCCGCCGCCAGCATCGCCGCGCAGAGCACCGCCACCGCACGGGGCAGGACCCCCGTATAGCGCAGGGCCTCCTCCGCCCCGGTGGGCTGCTCCATCCGCCGCCGCAGCCAGAGGGAGATGCCCAGCATCGCCGCAGCGGCCAGCAGGGAGTAGACCGTGAACACGATGCTGATCCCCGCCATGGGCGCGGCCAGCCCGGTCTCCGGGTCGAACAGGCCAAGCACCTGAAGCCAGCGCAGAAACGCGCCGAACACACTCATCACCAGAGTCGCCACCGTCAGGGGCAAAGCAATTTTCCGCATAATCTCAAGTCCGTTCCAATAAAGATAAGGTATCCGCCGCCCGCCCGGGAGGCCGGGGCGCGACGGGACAGGGTTTTATTTTATACCGTCTTTCCCGTCCCGTCAAGGCGACAGAGGCAATTCCGCGCAGCAACGCTTACGTTCTTCACAACTTTGGGCGAATTCGCAGCCGCGCCCCTTCCGGCAGGGAACGCCCGGATGTCCGCCGACCCTGGGCGAATCCGCAAGCGTGCAGCGCATTCGCCCGGGCTTTCCCTTGTCGGGCAGTGTGCTGCGCGGAAAGGGCAAGCCCTTTCCCTACAATGAGGCGGCTGCAAATTCGCCGAGGGGTTGTTGGAAACCGGGAGTTGCTGCGCGGCGCGCCGGGGTCGGCGCGCCCTACAGGGCGTGTGCGGGTTCGCCTGACGGGTTGCTCAGGGTTCTGTGCTGCTGCGCGGAACGCCGAGGACGGCGTTCTCTACCGGGCGTGTGCGGGTTCGCCGAAGATTGGCAATATCGTTGCCGCATCTGCGGGGGCCGTCGAGGACGCCGACCCCTACAAAAAAGTTGCGAATCCGCCGGACGTGGCGGTCATCCAAGCGCCCTCACCCTTTCCTTCCCCCGTTGGGGGAAGGAAAGGACGAACCCGCAGCGACCTTGTAGGGGGCGACGTCCCAACGCCCCCGCAGCTGCGGTGAGATTTTCATCGCTTTTCGGCGAATCCGCACACGCCCGTTCCCTCCCCCAGCGGGGGAGGGTGCCGCCCACAAGGGCGGCAGGAGAGGGAGAACGCGGCGGGACCGCAATGTGGAAATGACCGCAGACGCGGGGGCTATGCGAATGATTTCACCCCTCGCTAGCGGTCAGGTTCTCCCTCTTCCGTCATCCGCCTCGCGGGGGATCGGCGGATGCCACCTTCCCCCGCTGGGGGAAGGAAAGGACGGGAGCGCACGGCCCTGTAGGGGGCGGCGTCCCGACGCCCCCGCAGCTTCGGCGGGGTTTTCATCGTTTTTCTCCGCATCCGCCAGCTCCGGTCCCCCCACCACCCTGTTCCACGGAGGTCTTTCTGCCTATGAAACGCTACTTTGCCGTCACCCTCCTTGCGCTGGCGCTGGCCTTTGGGCTGCCGCCGCTGCTGCTGCCCCGGGCCGCGCCGGCTCCGGCGGCGGACGCCCCGGCGCGGACGGACGCGGAGCTGCGCCTGCGCGTGCTGACCGACGCGGGGGTGCAGGACCTGAGCATGGCGGAGTATCTCCCCCTGGCGCTGGCCGGGGAGATGCCCGCCGCCTTTGACCCGGAGGCCCTGAAAGCCCAGGCCGTGGCCCTGCGGTCCTTCGCGCTGTACCAGCGGGAGCAGGGCAAGGCCGCCCACCCGGAGGCGGACGTGTGCGCCGATCCGGCCTGCTGCGCCGCCTGGCTGTCCGAGGACACGCTGCGTGCGCGCTGGGGGGAGCGGTACGAAAGCTACGCCGCCCGCATCCACGCGGCGGTGCGGGAGACGGACGGGCAGTACCTGGTCTGGGAGGACCACCCCATCCTGGCGGTGTTCCACGCCTGTTCCCTGGAGCGCACGGAGGACGGGGCCGCCCTGGGCCTCCCCGCGCCCTATCTCCAGAGCGTCAGCACCCCAGAGACCCCCCAGACCGTGCGCCAGCTCCTCACCACGGTGGAGGTGACGCCGGAGGACTTCTCTGCCAGTCTGCTGGCACTGTGCCCGGAGGCGGACTTTTCCGGCCCGCCGGAGACCTGGCTGGGTCCGGTGAGCCTGGACGCGGCGGGCCGGGCGGAACAGGTTCAGGCGGGGGGACAGGCGTTCAGCGCCCTGACGCTGCGCCAGGTCTTCGCCCTGCGCTCCACCGACTTCACCCTGGCCTGGGACGGGGAGAAATTCGTCTTCCGGGTCTGCGGCTACGGCCACGGCCTGGGCATGAGCCAGCACGGGGCCGACTGCATGGCCAAACAGGGCGCGGACTACGCCGAGATCCTGGCCCACTACTACCCCGGTACCGAGCTGGTGGTGGCGCTGCGCTGAGGCTGGCCACCGGGTCTATGTTTTCTGTGTGCCTGCGGGGGAGGCCATCGCCGGAATGGACAGCGTTTTCGGGGGCGTCAGCCACGGACGGCAAGCTCCAGCCCCCTTCTGTTGAAGGGGGCCGGTGCCCTCAGCCCAGCAGCATCAGCGCTACCCCATACACCACGCTGGCCACGATGCCGTAGACAATCACCGGCCCGGCGATGGTGAACATCTTCACCGCAGTGCCCGTGATATAGCCCTCGGTCTTGAACTCCAGGGCCGGGGAGGCCACGGCGTTGGCGAAACCGGTGATGGGCACCAGGGTCCCGGCCCCGCCGTGGCGGGCGATGCGGTCGTAGACCCCGAAGGCCGTCAGCAGCACGCCCAGGGCCACCATGGTCACGCAGACCCAGGACCCCGCCGCCTCCTGCTCCGCCCCCAGGGCTGTGTACAGGTCCAGGAACCCCTGCCCCACGCAGCAGATCAGCCCCCCGATGACGAAGGCTTTCACCATATCCAGCCCCAGGGGGGATTTGGGCATTTTCTGCTGCACATACTTCCCGTACTGCTTTTGGTCCATCTTCATACGCGCACGCTCCTTTCAGGCGTCCCGTCATGCACGAAACTGCAGGGCGCGCCGACCCGGCGCGCCGGATTCGCTGCCGTCAGGTCCGGCGCGCCGGGGTCGGCGCGCCCTACAAAACGTGAATGACAATCCTCTCAAGAGCAGTTTGCGCAAAATTCGTTTCTCCATACAAAAAACTCCGCCCGGAGGCGGAGTTTTTTGCTATGCGAACGCTTACAGACCGTACTTCTTGTTGAACTTGTCCACACGGCCGCTGGTGTCCACCAGCTTCTGCTTGCCGGTGAAGAAGGGGTGGCACTTGGAGCAGATTTCAACGGTGATGTCCTTCTTGGTGCTGCCGGTGGCGATGACGTTGCCGCAGGCGCAGCGGATGGTGGTCTGCTGATAGTTGGGATGGATGCCCTCTCTCATGTCGATTCTCTCCTGATTCATGAAGCTGCCTTGAGTGCGCACGGACGGCGCCGTTACAAGACGCGGAGATATTATAGCAGGGGCAGGGGCGAAATGCAAGGATTATTTGCGTTGATTTTGGACCATTGGGCCCTTCTCAGGCCACGGTCTCGTCGATCAGCGCTTCACAGATCGGGGCGCAGCCCTTGCCCCTGTCCCAGGCGAAGGCCCGGAGGCGCAAACCGTCTTTCGTCTGCGCAGTGAGCGTGACCGTCCGCTCCGCGAAGTCCTCCCCTGCGGCGACGCAGCGCACGGCCAGGAGCTGCCCGGCTCCGCTGTACAAGGCCACGGTGATCTGGCAGTCGGTGGTCAGGCCCCGGAAGGTGCAGCCCACCGTGACGCTGCCGTCGCCGTTGTCCCGGAGGCTGTAGGGGCGCGGGGCTTCCCCGGTCCCGTAGCTGACGACCACCGCCGCGTCGGTCTGGACGCTGCCCACGGGGGCCTCGCCCGAACCCACCTGGACGGTCCAGCGCAGGGGCGTGGGGCTGTAGACCTTCTCGCCGTTTCTCCAGACGAAGTCGCTGTCTGCGGCGCGGACCGTGATGGTGGCCGTGCCGCTCTGCCAGGCCGTCAGCAGGCCGTTTTCGTCCACCTCGCAGACCCCGTCGTTGCTGGAAGTCCAGATCAGGCTTCTGTCGCTGGCGTCGGCGGGCTCCACCGTGACGCTTTTCGCCAGGCTCCGGGTTTCCCCGATCTCCAGGAAGACCTCCGGGCCGTCGGCTGCCAGCGTCGCGCCCCGGCTCAGTCCGGTGACGGGCTTGTAGCCCTGGGCCTCTGTGCGCCAGCCGTCCAGGGTCTCCTTGACCTTCTGGCCCCCCAGGGGACCGATGACGTAGCAGAAGCGGTAGGTGTAGGGATAGTTGTACTGGCCATAGTCGCCGCTCTGGACGTAGGAGAGGATCTGGTTGTTGATGGTGCTCTCCAGGTTCTTCCGCCCCTCCTCGTCGCTGCGGAGGAACTTGCCCTTGTAGTCGGTGATGTCGTCGTAAAAGCGCGCCATCTCGGCGGCGATGTTGTTCTCCCCGGTGAATTCGGTGTAGGAGTGCCGGAGCCCGTCCGCGTCCAGGTTCAGGTTCAGGGCGTCCGGGTCCGTGCCACCCACCTGGCGCAGATCCCAGCCGTCGTCGCTCAGGTGGCCGGCGGTGTAGATCCGCTCATGCTGCATCTCGCCGATGCTTTTCAGCTCCCGCCCGCCGATGGCGGACAGCAGATTGAGCTGGTCGCTGTGGCCGTCGATATAATAGCTGTTGATGCCCAGGATGCCCTTGAACTCCCGCTCCAGCACCATCATCTCCCGCACACCGGCGCGCCAGGTGTCGTGCAGCGTCTGATATTCCGCCCAGAAGCCCTCCAGCTCCCCGCCGCACTGGTCGTACAGGGCCTGATAACTCTCATAGTCGTTGTATGCAATGGCTTCAAACTGCTCCCGCAGCGCCTCGTCCCCCAGCATCGGGTGCCCGTAGTCGTCGCCGCGGTCCGGGGCGTAATACTTCGCGTCGGAGCCGTCCAGCAGCTCGCTGAGCCGCCGCTTTGCCGCCACGGTCTCGGCCAGCACCTGGTCAAAGCGGTCCTGCCGCTGGGTCCAGGCCTCGTAGCGCGCCCGGATGTCGGCGACGATCTCGGCGGTCTCGCTGTTCCACTGGTCCTCTTTCTCGCCCAGATTCGTCTGATACTGCTCCATCCGCTCCCGCGTCTTGCCCAGCGGCTCATCCCCGGAGGCGCAGCCGCAGTTTTGATACAGGGACCGGAAGAAGGATTCCATGCTCCCGTCCGGGCTGGAGACCTCCACCTCGAAGTTCCGATAGGCTGCCCGGAAGCCCAGCCACCTGGCCCGCCAGGTGCGCCACTCCGAGGCCGCCCGGTCCGTCAGGGCCTCATAGTCGGGCAGATAGGCGTCCAGGTTCGCCAGGTCCTGCTCCGCCTCCGCCCTGGCCGCGGAGAAGGCGGCGGGCATCTCTTCCAGCAGCGTGGGCAGCGTGGGGACGTTCTTCTCCCCGTCCCAGTAGTGGGCCGCGTAGAAATAGCCGTAGAAGCCCGACAGGTCCATGGGCCCCAGGGAATCGGGCTGGCGGAACCCCTGCGGCCAGCTTTCATAGTGGAAGGCCGGGGACAGGACCTCCTCCCGGAGCCGGTTGCCCAGATTGCCGGCCGACTCGCTCACGCTGCGGTACCAGTTGTTGTAGCCGGTCTGAAACGCGCTGTACGCCGCGTCCAGCTCCTCCCGGTCCGTGTAGGAGGGCACGGACGCGGAAACGCTGACGTAGGCCAGGTCGTGGGCGCGCTGGGCGGCGCTCTCGCCCAGGGTTCCGTTCTCCTCTATGTAGGCGGAGACGGCGTCGGCGGCGCGCTGATAGGCATCGGCCTTCCGGCCCTTGAGGGACAGGAAGTGTTGGATGCACTGGTTGGCATACTGGTCGTTCAGTTCGATGATCTGCCAGCATTCGTCGATGATCTTCCGGGCAGTCCCGGCGTCCACCCGCTTGCCCACCGCCTTTTCGATCACGCTGTCGGACAGGCCGGTCATCTTGTCCGCCAGACTCAGCAGCTCCCCGGAGAGGCTGGGGGCCAGGGCGCTCAGGCCCCCCGGCGTGATGGCCGGAACCAGGGCCCGCTCGCAGATCAGGCTGATCAGGTCCCCGGACATGGCCGTGACCGCCACGCCCACCTGGAAGCCCTTGGTCTTCTGCAGGGCCGTCAGCGCCTGGCTGCCCAGGTCCCAGGTGGCCTCCATCTCCGCGCAGAGGTCATAATATTCCTTGACTTCCGGCAGGAAGCAATAGGCCTCCGTGGGCGGATGCTCCACCTGGGGCAGTTCCACACGGCTCTTGTCCTGATAGCTGCCCGAAAAGCAGGCCGTGGCCACCGGGAACTCCCGGGCCGCGATGCGCTGCAGGAGGACCTCCCGCGCCCCGGCCCAGCCGGAGGCGTCGTTCCACCAGTCGTTCATCTTTGCGGTGTTGTCGCCGAACTGCTCCTGAAACCAGCCCGGCCCAAAGGCGAAGACGGTCAGGACCGCCTTTTTGTCGGCGGTGGAGAGCTGCTTCCAGAGGTCGTAGTTGGTGTTCGGCCCCAGCAGGTCGCTGCGCAGTTCGGTCCCGTTGTAGTCATAGACCACATAGTAGCCGCTGACGAAGTCGCATGAGGAATCCTTGAGCCTGACGGACCCCGCCGCATCCACCGGCAGCGCGCCCAGCGCCAGGCTCACGCAGAGCAGGGCGCAGAGCAAACGGACAAATCGTTTCATCCAAGGCACCTCCGATTCTGATTGTGATATGTCTATTATAATGTAGACGCGGACACGATGCAAGCCGGGACTTGCTTGCGCTGCGCGTCCGAATGGAGTATCATAGACCCAGCGGGAGCGCCCCCGGGCGCTTCCAGCCCGACGACAAGGAGCAACACACATGGAAGAAACACAAACGATCCTAAAACGGCTGCGGAAGGCCCATCAGCTGAGCCAGGAAGATCTGGCCCGGCGCGTGGGCGTCACGCGGCGGGCGGTCTCCCGCTGGGAGACCGGGGAGAGCCAGCCCAGCACGGACAGCCTGCGGCAGCTGTCCAAGGTCCTGGACGTGTCCGTGAACACCCTGCTGGGCAGCCCGCGCAGCCTGATCTGCCAGTGCTGCGCAATGCCCATGCCCGACGACGCCCTGCTGTCCCGGGAGCCGGACGGCAGCATCAACGAGGACTACTGCAAGTGGTGCTACGCAGACGGCGCCTTCGCCTACCCCAGCCGGGACGCCCTGCTGGACTACCTGCTGGCCCACACGCCAAACCCCGAGGGCCTGCCGGAGGATGCGCGCCGCAGCCAGTACGACGGCTGGCTCCGGCAGCTGAAACACTGGCAATGAGCGCGAAACGGAGACCGCCATGCACGATGAACTGACAAAAACCGACCTGGAAAAGATGCGCGCAGAACTGGACGAGCGGCGGCTGAAGCGGATGCCGGAGCTGATCGAGGAGGTCAAGCGGACCCGGGCCTTTGG
>Ga0310697_10003373_pt1 | contig 16213 bp, 16 predicted proteins | sample 172DNAGHGlowgp2_FD_203883 | JGI IMG/M metagenome (GOLD analysis project Ga0310697, IMG submission 203883) | Sheep rumen microbial communities from Palmerston North, Manawatu-Wanganui, New Zealand - 1728 DNA GHGlow gp2 (v2) (version 2) | ecosystem: Host-associated > Mammals > Digestive system >... | reverse complement strand
AGCCGCTGCCCGACATAGAGGCGTAAAGTGCTCCTTCGCGATAGAAGGTCTCCTTAATTTTCCTTAATTCCGGGTATTTCTCGAACACTGATTTCTCGAAATCGTTGACCACTCTGCCTTCCCATGCCGTTACATTTTCTTGTAAAATACTGGGCAAGAATACGTTTGCTGCCATCGGTTTGACTCCGGCGTAGGCCTCTTTGGTGGAGACGTGGATGTCGGGTTTAACGATTTTTAACCGATATGGCGACAGGTCCAAATCCACGGGGGTCATCACCTCGCCGCGTCCTGTGGCATACATCGGGCGGTTGTACAGGAAAAAGGGTACGTCGCTGCCCAATAGCAACGCATATTCCATCATTTTTTCCTCGGGGACTGGCAGTTGGAAAGCTTTCTTAAGCAATTTGAGCGTGAAAGCGGCATCGGCGGAACCGCCTCCTAATCCGGCTCCCGTGGGAATGCCTTTGCATAGGGAAATGTTCGCATTCGAGATGCCATAGTCGCGTTGCAGCAAACGGAATGCCTGGACACACAGATTTTGGTCGGAAGCGCCCAAATCTTCCTGACTTTCCAGCTGGAAAGAGAATTCCTCTTTACACGGGGAAACAGTCAGCAAATCCGTGAAGAAATCGGTGGGATAGAAAACCGTCTGCAGGTCGTGGTAGCCGTCGCCGCGTTTGCGCACAATCTGCAGGCCAATGTTGATTTTGGCATTCACCCGTGCGGAGACGGGTTCGAAATCCTTCGTCATATTTTGATATTGTCGAAATTCTTGCCGAAAACGCTTGCGGTCTTCAAAATGGTGATGAACGCGTCGGGGTCGATTTCCTTAATGATGCGGGTGATGGCGCGCTTGTCGGTCTTGTGCGCCACAATCAGCAGCACGTCGCTCTCCTGGTGGTTGTAGGAACCGTAGCCCTTCAGGAAAGTGGCACCACGATGCAAGTTGGTGTTGATTTTCTTCGCTATTTCATCGTTTTTTGGAGAAAAGACCATGAACTGGTACGTCTGCCGGTAGCCGTCGATGACCAGGTCGGACACGATGAAGGAGACCAGCAGCACCACGAAGCTATAGACGAGTTTTTGCACGTCGTGGAGCACGAAGTAGGAAGAACCCACGATGAGGATGTTGGAGAACAGGCTGATGCGGCCGTAGGAGATGTTGCGGTACTTGCCGATCATGAGGGCAATGATGTCAACCCCGCCGGTGTTGCCGCCCCAGTTGATGGCCATGCCGATGCCGTATGCCGCGATGGCGGAGCCGATAATGACGCTCATGAACATGTCTTCGACAATCGGTTTTGGGAACAGCGGCTGGAAAAGGGAAAAGAAAACGCTCATAACCACCGTGCAAATCAGCGAGTTGATGCAGAATTTGGGACCTAACACTTTCCATGCGATAGCAATCAGGATGGCATTGAGCACAAACGTGGTGACGCCGATGGGGATGGTTTTGGTGGCAAAGTAAAGGATAGACGCCGCTCCGGCCACGCCGCCGCCGGCCACCTCGTAAGGTGTCAGAAATGCTGACCACCCGAAAGTGAACAACGCCAGCCCAAGGAAGATGAAGAAGTAGCTTTTTACTTCCTGGAAGATGCGTTTTGCAGATAGTTTATTTTTCATGGGTTGTTTAGAAGTTTAGAAGTTTAGGTGGTTTAGGTGGTTTAGAAGTTTAGGTGGTTTACATTTCGGGTTTGCTGTTGGCGATGAGGTCGTTGAGCCAGTCTTTGAACAGCGTGATGAAGGCACTGTTGAAGATGTGCCGGAACATGTAGCGGTCTTCGCCGTAATCCTGCTGGATTTCCTCGGGATGCACCAGCGGCATGATGGGGTAGGCGTTGCGCTTCATCCGGCGGATCTTGCGCTTGGCCTGCTTTCGGAACCCCACGTTGGTCACGAGGTTCAGGTACGGGGTGATGCACAGCGCCTGGTGCGACCAGATGTGGAAGTTGTACTGGTAGTCCCAATAGGTGGCGTTGTACTTCTTGAGGGCATTGAACCGGTTCATCCAATAGACTTTCTGTTTTTTCTTTTTCATGTAGGGCTCGATCATCTTCTCGAAACCCTCCTTGTCGTAGTGGTCCATGGACAGGGAAAAATCCATCCATCGGTTCTTCCAAGTGGCGAATCCCCATGTGGAGGCATACGCGGAGAAGAAATAGGAGGACTCGCCTCGTTTCATTCTCTTGCGATATCTTTTGCGGCTTCGGTGCCGCCAGTAAAAGCCCCCGATGCTGTAAATCTGCTTGTCGTTCCGGTATTTTTCGAGCAACTGTTCGCAATACGGGAAGAAATCGTAGCCGGGGATGGTGTCTTCGAAGAGGATGATGCCTTCGTCTTCCTGTTCGAAGAACCACTTCATGGCGGTGGCAATCATCTGGGACTTGCCCAGATGATTGTCCTGCCATAAGGTGTGCAATTGGCACGGCCACTCGGGCTGGATGACAGCGCGGGTTTGGTAGGTGCGCATCCGGTCCATCACGGAACCGGGCTTGGCCGCATCGCCCGCCACATAGAGTTGAGTGGGCTGCACCGTGCGTAAAACTTGAAATACGTCGTGCGTTTCCTCTATTCTATTATATAATATGAGTAAAACGGGAACTTTGAACATTTTTATGCTAATTCGTGAATGACAAGGCCGGAGCGCAGTTTCGGCTCGAACCAGGTGGTCTTCGGAGGCATGATGTTGCCTGTGTCCGCAATGTCGATGATTTGCTGCATGGAGACCGGGTACAAGGCAAAGGCGACCTTCATCTCACCGTTATCGACGCGGCGCTTCAGTTCACCCAGACCACGGATGCCGCCCACGAAGTCGATGCGCTTGTCGGTGCGGAGATCCTTGATGCCCAGAATCTTGTCGAGCACGAGGTTGGAGAGAATCGTCACATCGAGCACGCCGATGGGGTCGTTGTCGTTGAAACGGCCGGGCTTGGCGGTAAGGCTGTACCACACGCCTTCGAAGTACATGGAGAAGTTGTGCAGTTTGGCGGGTTTGTACGGTTCGCTGCATTCGCAGTGGCAGGGCAGTTCGCACTCGCATTTGCCGCCGTCCTTGGTGCAGTCGCACTTGCACTCGATGTCGAAATCCTCGGCCAAGGCAGCGAAGAACTGTTTGCCGTCCAAGCCGTTGAGGTCTTTCACCACGCGGTTGTAGTCGATGACGTTGAGTTGGTTGTCGGGGAAGATGACGGTCATGAAGTAGTTGTACTCCTCTTTGCCGGTGTGGTGCGGGTTGTGCTCTTTTTTCTCCTGGCCCACGAGGGCGGCAGCGGCGCTACGGTGGTGACCGTCGGCAATGTACATGGCGGGGACTTTCGTGGCGAAGAGTTCCACCAGCTCGTCGATGAGCTTGCGGTCGTCAATCACCCAGAAACGGTGGCCGAAGCCGTCTTCCTTGGCGATGAAATCATAGACCGGCTCTTTGGCGGTCACAGAGGCCACGATTTCGTCGATACGGGCGACGGCGGGATAGGCGAAGAAGACCGGTTCGACGTTTGCGTTGGTGATGCGCACGTGTTTCATGCGGTCCTCCTCCTTGTCTTTGCGGGTGAGCTCGTGTTTTTTGATGACCTTGTTGACATAGTCCTCGCTGTAAGCGCAAGCCACGATGCCGTACTGCCATTTGGCGTCAGGGGCGGTGGGGTTCATGCTTTGGGCGTAAACGTAGAGTTTTTCCTCCTTGTCCTGAACCAACCAGCCATAGTCCTTGAAACTGTTGTAGTTTTTCACCACCTGGAGATAGACCTCGGGGGAGTGCTCGTCGGTGCCTTCCGGCAGGTCGATCTCGGCTTTGGTGACGTGCAGCAGGCTGTACGGGTTGCCCTCGCACTCTTTGCGCGCCTCTTCGGAGTTCAGCACGTCGTAAGGACGGGAAGCTAATTTCTCAACGATTTCTTTCGGAGGACGGAATCCTCTAAAGGGTTTAATTACTGACATATCTATTTGATTTACTGATAAATAATAGGTTTTATTCTAAAATTCGCAGATGTATAAACAACGGCAAAAATACAAAAATTGTGAATAGTTGCCCACAAATGAAAATTGGAATCAAAACAACACGGGCAGAGCCAGTTCCACGATGATGGCGACCACAACGGCGACGATGGCTACGGCGACGAGGCCGCGTTTCCGCCAAGCCATGATGATGGCAACGGCGGTGGCAATGACGGCCGAGACGGTGATGTGCGGTTCGGTGCCCGCCGCGCTGGTGGAGTAAAGCACATCGGGGAAGGTCATGGCCGACAGCACGCAGAACGGAATGTAGTAGAGGAAATCCTGAACCCATTTGTTCTCCATTTTCCGGCGCACGAAACCGATGGGAATCACCCGGATCAAGTAGGTGGTCAGGAACATCAGGAACATGCAAATGACGATGTAGCTCATGCGTCCCTCCCTTCTGCTGCTGCCACAGCGGCTTTACGGTGGCGTTTCACCTCCTTGATGCTGGCGCAGATGGCTGCGCCGAGGATGGCTGCCGTGATGATGGACCAACCTCCGCCGCCCACCTTCGAGAGGGCGTTGATGCCAGGCACGTACTTGAAGATGCAGGAGAGCGCGGCGGCCACCACGACGGCCAGGGCCACTTTGCGGCTCTTCCGCGCCGGCGGTATGATGATGGCGATGAACATGCAGTAGAGCGCGATGCCCATGCAGCCCTGCATCATCGGGGAGAGCAGGCCGGAAGCCACAGCGCCTAACAAAGTGCCTGAGGTCCAGCCTAATATAGGAGTCAGCATCAATCCTCCGAAGAACGGGAAGTTCACCTCTTCGGGCTCCATGGCCGCTAAGGCGAACACTTCATCCGTGATGCAGTAGGCCATCACCGCCCGCTTGTAGAACGGCATCTCCGGATTCACCTTCTGCGACAGGGAAAGCGACATCAGAAAGTAGCGCAAATTGATGACGAAGGTCGTGATTATCAGTTCGATATAGGGTGCTCCGCCCTCAATGAGGCGGATGCCTGCGAATTGGCCTGCGGAGGCCATGTTGGTCAGGGAAATGAGTGTCGCCTGTGCTGGCGAAAAACCCATCTTCACGGCTATCAGACCGAACGTGAAAGACACGGGAATGTAGCCTAAGCAGATGGGAAATCCGCGTTTTATTCCTCTAATAAACTCATTCATAAGCAGTTATATATTTATATAAGCCGCTGCAAAGATATACATTATTCGTGAATAAAGCACCGGCGATTTAAGGTTTGCGAGTTCCGTATGGAAACGAGCGCATTATGTCTCTATCGTAAGCCGTCCCGTTCCAAGAGCGCCTCAATCTTCGGCTCGCGTCCACGGAAATTGACAAACATTTCCATCGCATCCATGGATCCGCCTTTCGAAAGGATGGCTTCTGCATACTTTTGCGCGGTTTCGTGATTCATCACACCATTCTCTTTGAAAAGCGAGAAAGCGTCCGCCTCAAGCATTTCCGCCCATTTATAGCCGTAATATCCGGCAGCGTAGCCGCCTGAGAAGAGGTGTCCGAAAGTGGGGCTCATGCAGGTGCCCGGCACCACGGGAAGCACCTCAACGGTGTCGAAGATGGACCGTTCTAACCGGCGGATGTCGTCAACTTCCGATGCCGGCATGGTGTGCCACATCATGTCCAAATAGCCGAACGAGAGTTGCCGCACACACAAATAACCTGCCATAAACTTGTTCATGTTCTTCAACTGCTCGACATATTCGTCCGGAATCAGCTCGCCGGTTTGGTAGTGGCGGGCGAACGTCCGTAGGAACTCGGGTTCCGTGAGCCAGTTCTCATTCAGTTGCGAAGGAAGCTCCACGAAGTCGCGGGGCGAGTGCGTACCTGACAGGGTGGCATACTTCACTTCGGAAAGCATCCCGTTTAGTGCGTGTCCGAACTCATGCAGGAAGGTGTTCACTTCGTTGAAAGTCAGCAGGGAAGGCTGTTCTTTTGTCGGCGGAGTGAAGTTCATCACCAAGCTCACCCACGGACGGATGTCGTTGCCCTCCGCATCGATGTGCTGGTCGCGGAACTCCGTCATCCAGGCACCGCTGCGTTTGGTGCTGCGCGGATGAAAGTCCAAGTAGAGTATCGCCATGAACTTTTCTTTCCGAAAAACTTCAAAAACTTGAACGTCAGGGTGATACGGTTGTATTGCTTCCGATTTTTCGAAGCGAAGGTCATACAGATTGGCTGCCAGTCCAAAAACTCCATTAATTACTTGATTCAGAGGAAAATATACCTTTAGTTTTTCCATATCAAGGTTGAACTTTTCCTGACGTAGCTTTTCCATAAAGTAACTTAGATCCCAGCGTTGGAAAGTTCCTTCAAAGCCTTGCTTTTGGGCGAATTGTTCAAGTTCGGTAATCTCTCTATGGGCGGCGGGCAGGGCGGCGGCTTTCAGTTCGTCTAACAGTTTATAGACGTGGGGGAGGTCCTTGGCCATGCGGTTGCGCAAGGCGTAGTTCGTATAATGCTTGTAACCAAGCAGATGTGCAATCTCTTCACGACATTTGAGGATGGCCTTGATATTCTCGCAGTTGTCGAACTCCCCGCCGTATGCCTTCGTGCTGGAATGCATATAAACATCCTCGCGCAGAGAGCGGTCATCGGCGTACGTCAGCACAGTGTTCACATCAGGGGCGGAGAGGTCGAAAACGTAGCCTTGCAGCCCTTTGTCTGCAGCTTTCTGCGCAGCAATGGCGAGAGCACTTTCGGGAATGCCTGCCAGTCGTGGCGATCCTTTTTCGAGATGCACGTGCCAGGCGTTGGTGGCTTTCAGTGCCCGTTGCCCGAAATCGAGCTGCCGGTTGGCCAGTTCCAAACTCAGTTCGGCGAAGCGCTTTTTCTGCTCATCGGGCAAATTGGCACCGCCCGACACAAAGGCATCGTAGGTTTTGTCCAACAGAATCTTTTCGGCGCCTTGCAGTGCCTTGTCTTTTTCCTGTTGTTCATGAACCGCCTTCACACGGGCGAAAAGGTCGGGATCCTGATACACTTCGTTTTCGTACTGCACTAACAGCGGCTGCACTTTTTCGGCGGTCGCCTGCATGGCATCGTCGCCGTCGCATTCCAGAATGTTGAAAAACAGGTCGGCGACAGTGCTGAGCTTTTCACCGGCACGGTCGAGGTCAACGATCGTGTTTTCGAAGTTGGGAGCTTCCGGATTATTGACGATCCGGGCTATGTCTTGTTTCGCTGCCTTAATGGCCTCTTCGAAGGCGGGCAGGTAGTGTTCGGTTTTGATTTCTATGAACGGCGGTGTTTGCCGCGGCGTAGTCCATTGTTCCAGTAAAGGGTTCATTCGTTTTTGGGTTAGTGGGTTAGTGGGTTAGTGGGTTTAGTTGTTTAGTTGTTTAGTTGTTTAGTTGGTTTAGTTGGTTTAGTGGTTTAGTTGGTTTAGTTGGTTTAGTGGTTTAGTGGTTTAGTTGGTTTAGTGGTTTAGTGGTTTAGTGGTTTAGTGGTTTAGTGGTTTAGTTGGTTTAGTTGGTTTAGTGGTTTAGTTGGTTTAGTTGGTTTAGTTGGTTTAGTTGGTTTAGTGGGTTTAGTTGGTTTTTGGTTTAGTGGTTTATTGGTTATAGTTTAAGTTATTGGTTATAGTTTAAGTTATTGGTCATTTAAACGTTGTAGAGACGCAATATTTTGCGTCTCTACAACTCGATAGGGTATACAATTATATATTATATGCAGCATTCACTTATTTAATGCCCAGTTCTGCGCGTACGGCAGCGGTCAGGTCGGTGGTTTCGCTGTAGAAGGCGCACATGGTGATGTCGAAGACGTAGGTGTATTTTTCCGTTTCCGCCACTTTCTTGATAGCGGCCAGAAGTTTGTTTTGGAAAGGTTGAAGCAGTTCAACCTGTTTCCGCTGAATGTCCATTTGGCTGGAGGAGACGAAGTCCTGAAGCCGTTGGTAGAGTTTCATCAATTCATCCTCCTTCACTTTCAGGATGGCGGACGAAGTGGTGGTGTTGGTGAGGTTGGCATAATCAGCTTGCTTGGTTTTGAACTCCTCGGCCATTTGCTGTCCCACCGCTTCTAATTCCTCTTGATAGACCTTGAGGGCTGCCTGCGCGGTGTCGATTCCGGGCATATCCTTCATGACAGAGCCGTAATCCACATGGCCGAACTTAGCCTTTTGGGCATATCCGGTGGAGAGGCAGGCAATCGCGATGACTATTAAAACAAAACACTTCTTCATTTTTCCAATTATTTGATGCCCAACTCTTTCTTGACTAACGGTGTGATGTCATCGGAGGTGCCGTAGTACAGCAGGGTCTTGGTGTCGAAGATGTAGGAGTAGCCGTTGGCCTTGGCCACTTTGTTGATAGCCTCTTGGATGGCATCTTGGAACGGTTTAGCCAATTCGAACTGCTTGTCTTCCAAGTCTTCCTGTGCACCAGCTTGGAACTCTTGGATGCGGTTGGCGAGATCCATCAGCTCTTTTTCGCGCACTTGGCGCACGGCGGCAGACATGGTGCCCACCTCGCGGTCGAATTTGTCTTTTTTGGTCTGATATTCAGACATCATGTTCTCGTACATGGATTGCAGATCCTGCTGGAAGGCCTGCAGTTTGATTTGAAGGGAGTCGATGCCGGGCATCACTTCGAGAATCTCACTCGAATTGACGTGTCCATACTTCTGTGCGTGAGCGGCCTGCACGGAAAAAAGACCGGCAATGGCCAAAATCATTAATACTTTTTTCATTGATTTTCTGTACTTTATGTTCTAATTAAATTTATTCGTCCATGTCTCTGTTGACGGAGATGCCCATTTTTTGAAGCACCTGCTCGTTGATGTCCCATTTCGGGTCGGCGTAGATGATGGTGAGGTCGCCGGCGGTGTCAAACACGAAAGCGAAACCTCTCTCTTTGGCATAGTCGTTGACGGCATTGATGACACGATCTTGGATAGGTTTCACCAATTCCTCGCGTTTCTTGAAAAGGTCGCCGTTTTGGCCGAAGCGTTTCTTCTGAAGTTCTTTCGCGGCCTTTTCCTGGGCGATAATGGCTTCTTCGCGGCTTTGCTTAATCTGTTCAGGCAGGGTGATGGATTCCACCTGGTAGCGTTTGTACATCGAGTCGATGGTGGAGAACTTCGCTTCAATCTCCTTCTGCCATTGCACGGCAACACGGTCTAATTCCGCTTGAGCTTCCTTATATTCAGGGATTTGCGAAAGAAGGTATTCGGAATTGATGTACGCATACTTCTGCGCGAATCCGAAAAACATGATCAACGTGAATAATCCGGTGAGCAAGAATTGTTTTTTCATATCGATGTAATTTTTTGATGACATTGTTAAGACTGTTGTTTTGGGATAAGTTTAATCGATGGACTGGTTGATGGAGATGTGGAAGTGGCTGCCGGAGGCAGAGGCCGGCAATCCTGGCACAGGGTCGAAGCCGTAGCCCCAGTCGAAACCGAGCAGGCCGAACATGGGCAGATAGACGCGGACACCCACGCCGAGGGATTTGTAGAGGTCGAACGGGTTGTACTGCTGCTTGTCGATCCAGCCCTTTCCTGCTTCTGCGAAGGCCAGCAGATAGACGGTTGCGGAAGGGTTCAGGGTGATTGGGTAGCGCAGTTCGGCGGTGAATTTGTGGTAGATGGAGGCACCCACGACATTGCCGTTCACGTTGGGTGAAAGCACTTGGTCGTCGTAACCGCGCATGCCGATGATTTCGCGGCCGTCATAAGACCAGTTCGACATGCCGTCGCCGCCCAAATAGAATCTGCCGAATGGCGAGATGCCGATGGTTTTGTTGTAGCAGCCCATGAAGCCCAGCTTCATGCGCACATTGAGGACAAGATTGTCATAGATGCGGGTGAACCATGACATGTTAAGCTTCCATTTGTGGAACTCAAGGAACTTGTATTTCTCTTGGTCGGTGGCGCCGGTGTAGTCCTTATGGCCGATGATGGAGTACGGCGGGGTGAGCTGCATGGTGAACGAAATGTCGGAGCCTTCGCGCGGGTAGATAGGCGCGTTGACGGAGTTGCGCGAGAGTGTGAAAATATAACTGATGCTGTGGGCGTAACCGGTGGAGAATATGAATCCGCCCCAGTTTTGCACTTTATAGTATTCGTAGGAGAGGGTGTGCGACATGTGGAAGTAGTCGTCGGGCCATTTGAGCTTGTTGGCTAACGAGAGGGAGGCGCCGGCGATGCTGGTGTAGGCATAAAGGGAGCTGTCTCTCCGCGAGTAGCCGTTGTTCTGCCGCTGGTAATAGGCACCCACGGTGAGGGCATTGGGCTTCTTGCCGCCAAGCCAGGGCTCGGTGAAAGAGAAGCTGTAGTACTGATAGTATTTGGTACTCACGGACGCCTGCAAGGAGATGCGTTGGCCGTCACCGCCAGGAATGGGAGTCCAAGCCTCTTTCTTGAACAGTTTTTTCGTGGAAAAGTTGTTGAACGTGATGCCGGCGGTGAGCATGAAGCCCGTGGCACCGTAGCCTGCAGAGAGCGACAGCTGGTCAGAACTGGTCTCCTCCACCACGTAGTTGATATCGACGGTACCGTCCGCTTCGTTCGGTTTCGGCTGCACGTCCATCTTCTCTTGGTTGAAGTAGCCCATCGACATCAGCACTTGCTGGGAGCGGATGATGTCGGCGCGATTGAACAGTTGTCCGGGGATGGTGGTCAGCTCGCGGATAATCACGTTGTCGTTGGTTTTGGTGTTGCCCAGCACATTGATGGACCTGTATCGCGCCTTTTTCCCTTCGCGGATGCGGATTTCGATGTCAATGGAGTCGCCGTCGATGGCCACTTCCACGGGATTGGCGCTGAAGAAAAGGTAACCGTTGTTCATGTAGAGGGAGGCCACATCCTCGCCGTCCTCTTTCATGGTCAGATTTTTGCTGAGCAAGGTCTGGTTATAGACATCGCCCTTGCTGATGCCTAAGAGCTGTTTCAGCAAGGTGGTAGGATAGACGGTGTTGCCGACAAAGTTGATGTTTCGGAAGTAATATTGCGGGCCTTCGTTCACATCGATGTCGATGTACATTTTATTTTTTTTGACGTAGAAGGTGTCGTGGGTGATGACGGCATCGCGGTAGCCGAGTTCGTTGTAACGATTGATGAGGTTCACCTTGTCTTTTTCGTAGTTTTCCTTGATGAATTTCGAAGGTTTGAAGATGCGCAGCTTCACGCGGTCGGCAAAATACTCGTCAAGGTGGTCCTTGATGTCCTTCGATTGGTAATATCCTTTGTGTTTGAAGCAGTAGGCGATGGCGGTGTCCATTTTGTAGAAAGGCATGAAGCGGAAGCGTTCCTTGGTTTCCTTCATGGAGCGGAGCAACACGGCATCGGTCACGCCCTTGTTGCCGTTGATGGCAATTTTTTCGATTTTGACTTTTTTCGACTTTTTGATGTCGAACAGCAGCCTGACGGCGTTTTTGACTTTCTCGTCGGGCATCTCCTGCACGTCAATCTGGCAACTGTAAAAGCCTTTGTCGATATAATATTTCCGGATGATGTTCTGGCAGGTGATTTTCATATTGTCGTTGACGATGTTGCCTTGGGAGATGCCTAATTTTTCGCGCAGGTCGTTCTCTTCGCTTTTGGTGGTTCCTTTGAAACCGAAGGCGCTGAGCCGGGCGCGGTCTTCGAGGCGCACATTAAGGAATATGAGGTTTCCCTGCACGCGGGTGGCGGTGATTTCCACATCTTCGTAGAGGCCGGTGTTCCACAGGTTTTTGACGGCTTTGGAGATTTTGTCGCCGGGCACCTCGATGACTTCGCCCACATGGAACGGGAGCAGGCGTTGGTCCAAAGGGGCGGTGCCGGAGGAGGTGATGCCGCCGATTTCGTAGGTTTTCGGGGAGGAGTAGTCAATTTTCACGGGTTCGTCGGGGGTGTCGCCGCCCACAATTACTTGGGCGCGAACCGCCAGCGTGCCGAGGCAGATCAACAACAACAAGGTGATATTTCGTATCAATTGCATTCTTCCAAAAAAAGTCGGCAAAGATAGTGAAATTTTCAATGTGAACGGACCTGTTCGCCTGTTTTTCCGAAACGGCGTTCGCGGGTGCCGAATTGCGCCACGATTTCGCGAAGGTGTTCCTTGCGGAAATCGGGCCATAGGATAGGGGTGAAGGATAGTTCCGCGTAGGCAATCTGCCATAGGAGGAAGTTGCTGATTCTCAGGTCTCCACCTGTTCTGATCATCAAGTCCACGTCGGGGATTTCAGGCCGGTAGAGATGTTGTTCTATTGTTTTTTCGTCGATGTCGTCGGGGGTTACATTTCCGTTTTGCACTTCTCGGGCAATTTTCTTCATGGCGTCTGTCAATTCGGCCCGTCCGCTGTAGCTAAGGGCGAGAATGAGGGTGAGCCGGCGGTTGCCGGCGGTTTTTTCCATCGCCTCGCGCAGGGAAACCTGGCAGTCTTCGGGAAGGGTCTCAAGGCGGCCGGAGGTCAGTAGCCGCACACCGTTCTGGTGCAGTTTGTCCACCTCTTCGGCGATGGCTTTGGTGAGCAGCCGCATCAGCATATCGACTTCCTCCTTCGGACGGTTCCAGTTTTCCGTGGAGAAGGTGTAGAGGGTGAGATAAGGGATATTGAGTTCGCAGGCGCCCTCCACCACGCTGCGTACGGCTTCCACGCCATGTTGGTGGCCGAAAGTCCGCTCGTGGCCATGTTGCTGCGCCCAGCGGCCATTACCATCCATGATGATGGCTATATGTTTGATTTTATGTTCGTTATAGGTCATTCTAATATCTTTTTTTACGCGGTTTCTTGAGGTCGCAAGTTCTGTCTTGGTTGCCAAACTTGACGGTCAAGGTTGCTCCGGCGAAGGAATAGATGTCGTGGGTGGTGGAGTTGCCGCGCTGTTCGCCAGCCTGGTGGAGTGGGAGAGCGTTTCCGTGTTCGTCAAGGAGTTCCGGGGTGCGGTCGGCCATGTCGGCGATGATGTCGCCGCGCCGTTCACGCAGCAAGTCGTTGTCGTAATAGCGGCCGCCCACATCGTCGAGGTAGTCCGTGAAAGTGTAGCGGATTCCCCATTCCGCGCCGAGGCAGACATATTTGCCGATGTTCACGCGCAGCCCGATGCCGAAGGGGATGGCGACGTGGGTCAGCGAATACTTTTTGGGTTCCCCATCCAACCCTTGTCCCTCGGTGCCGAGACTTTGTAGTTCATACACGGTGCCGTCTTTGTATTGCGCCATCGGGTCGAACGAGAAGAGGGTGAGTCCGGCGAAAATGTAAGGGGTGAAGTGGTTTTTGCCCACGGAATTGTAAAGTCTCAGGAAGTTCAGCTCGCCCACGACGGAAAATTCGGTGATGGGGGAGAAGAAGCTGAGGTTTCGTTCATAACCGCTGTTGGTGGCGGCATCGCTGGCGGCCACTTCGCCGAACAGGAAGTCCGCCTTTAACGCCCATCGTGGGGAGATGTTGTAGCGATAGACGATGCCGCCGGCAATCCGCGAGTTCGCGAAAAGCTTCGAGGGATTTAGTTCCCCGAGGTAGAACGTTGTGCCCACACAGGCACCCACCTCCGAGTTCTGCGCGCTCAATGTGCGCAACGAAAGCCCTCCCCATGTCAGGAGAAACACCCCGATTACCGTTAAAATATTATTCTTCATATACATTGCTAAAAAGGCTGCAAAAATAAAAAAAATGCAGAAACGATTCTTACAATAAAAAATTGTGTATTTTTGCCGCCCAAAAAATTAGAAGTAAAGTTTTTACACTTAAAAAGAAAGGATTTGATCATCGCTCAGAACAACCGGCCCAATAGGTCTTTCGGCCCGAGAAACAAGAAAGACGCCCAACACCGAATCAATGAATATATCACGGCACAAGTCGTGCGTGTGGTGGGAGACGACATTGAACCCCGAATCGTGTCACTTCGCGAAGCGTTGGCAATTGCCGACGAACATGGTGTGGACTTAGTGGAGATTTCCCCGCAGGCCAACCCGCCCGTGTGCAAGGTGATGGACTACCAGAAGTACTTGTACGAACAGAAGAAAAAGCTGAAGGAAATTAAGGCCAACAGTGCCAAGACGGAAATCAAGGAGATCCGGCTGAGCCCGCAGATCAGCGATCACGATGTGGAGTTCAAGTGCAACCATGCCATTCGCTTCCTGCAGGACGGCTACAAGGTGAAGATCATCATGACTTTCCGCGGGCGCAGCATCATCTATAAGGACAACGGCGAACTCGAACTCCTTAAATTCGCCGAACGCCTCCAGGATTATGGCAAGGTTGACCAAATGCCCGTGCTCACTGGCCGCAACATGACCCTCCTCATGGTGCCCAAGCCGAAGAAATCGTAGAATATATACAAACACTTACATATAAACCTTTAAAATAATAAGAAATGCCGAAAATCAAAACGAAATCCGCTGCCAAGAAAAGATTCACTCTGACCGGCACCGGTAAAATCAAGAGACATCACGCTTACCACAGCCACATTCTCACCAAAAAGACCAAAAAGAGAAAACGTAATCTGGCTTACAGCGCCATTGTCGAACAAAATCTGGATCGCACCGTCAAGCAAATGCTCGGACAGTGCTAAATTAAGTTAATCACAAAAAAATCAAATGTTTACGCGCAGTTCCCTAAGCGCCTCGTGCCACTGACGTAAACGGAAAGGAAAAGAAATTATGTCAAGATCAGTCAATCACGTTGCTTCAAGAGCAAGAAGAAAGAAGATTTTAAAACGCACCCGCGGTTACTTCGGAAAACGCAAGAACGTCTGGACCGTAGCGGTGAACTCGTGGGAGAAAGGCCAGCAATACGCTTACCGCGACAGAAAAGCGAAAAAGAGAAATTTCAGAAGCTTGTGGATCACCCGTATCAATGCGGGCGCCCGTGAATATGGAATGTCCTATTCTGTCCTGATGGGCAATTTGGCAAAGAAGAACGTTGCGCTCAACCGCAAAGCTCTCGCCGACCTCGCGATGAATAATCCTGAGGCATTCAAGGCCATCGTCGATTTGGTAAAGTAAACCGACCTGACCAATCATTTTTTAGTCAAGAGTGTTTGTTATATAAGGAGGAGGCCTTCATGGTCTCCTTTTTTTGTGTCAATAAAAGCCAGCAGCCGAAATCACAACGTTTTCTTCAACCTTTGCGTCAGCGGCTGCGCGTAGATGAAGTCGTTCAGCGTTTGGTTGTCGGAGGTGAGGATGTTGTCGCTGCTGCCGCGCCAGGCGAGGCGGCCCTGGTAGATGAAGGAGATGGTTTCCCCGATGGTGATGATGGAGTTGAGGTCGTGAGTGTTGACCACGGTGGTGGTGTTGAAGTCGTGGGTGATTTTGGTGATGAGCTCGTCGATGAGCAGGGAGGTCTTGGGGTCAAGGCCGGAATTGGGTTCGTCGAAGAAGAGGTATTTGGGGTTGAAGGCCAAAGCGCGGGCGATGGCGGCGCGCTTCTTCATGCCGCCGCTCAGCTCCGCCGGGAACAGGTTGTTGGTGTTCACCAAATCGACACATTCGAGGCAGAAGTTGGCGCGATCGAGCTTTTCGCTCTCGCTCATGTCCGTGAACATGTCTAACGGGAAGGTGACGTTTTCCTCAATGGTCATGGAGTCGAACAGCGCAGAACCTTGGAACACCATTCCCATCTCCTTACGGAGCAGCAATTTGTCCTTTTCCGGAAGGTTGTGGAACTCGCGGCCGCTGTAGAGCACTTTGCCCTCTTCAGGTGTATGCAGACCCACCAAACACTTCATCAGTACCGTCTTGCCCGACCCGGACCGCCCGATGATGAGGTTCACTTTGCCCTCCTCGAACTGCGTGTCGATGCCGAAAAGCACCTGCTTCTCGCCGAAATACTTGGAAACGTTGTTGACTTCTATCATAGGTTATCTACTGATTTTGACCGGCCATTTGCCGAATTGGCCGCAAAAGTACTTTTTTTTCGGGTACGGAAAGTACTTTTTTCAAGTTCGTTTCGTGCCTCTTACCGGCTCGGCTTCCAGCGGATTGTCGGGCCAGGCGTGCTTGGGGTAGCGGCGGCGGAGTTCTTTGCGGACATCGAAATAGGTTGATTTCCAAAAACTTCGGAGGTCGGTGGTGAGTTGCACGGGCTTGAAGCCGGGTGAGAGGAGCTCCATTAGGACGGGGGTGCCGTCAACCAAAGGGGTGTCAAGCAGACCGAAGCACTCCTGCAGGCGGACGCGCAACACCGGGACTTCAGTTCCAATGCGGTACTCCAGACGGATGCGACTGCCAGTGGGAACGACAACGTGCGTCGGTGCCAAGCGGTCCACGGCCTGCTGTTGATCGTAAGTGAGACGACTCCAGACA
>Ga0310697_10003372_pt1 | contig 16230 bp, 6 predicted proteins | sample 172DNAGHGlowgp2_FD_203883 | JGI IMG/M metagenome (GOLD analysis project Ga0310697, IMG submission 203883) | Sheep rumen microbial communities from Palmerston North, Manawatu-Wanganui, New Zealand - 1728 DNA GHGlow gp2 (v2) (version 2) | ecosystem: Host-associated > Mammals > Digestive system >... | reverse complement strand
GGTTTTGCCTCAAAGACCCATTTGGCGTTGGTGAAGTAGGCAAAGGTGACGGCACAGATCCAGCTGATGACGTTGGATATGAGTACGTTGATGTGCAGCGGGTAGGTACACACCCAGAAGGAGACCAGGCTGACCACTGTGGTGAGCCCGCCGAAGATCAGATACAGCAGAACTTCCTTGTACTTGACGCAGAGGGCTTTGATTTTTTCGATCATTCTCCATCCCTCCCGCAGATCTTGGAGATGATGTAGCGGGGCCGACCCTTGATCTCCTCATAGATCCGGGCCACGTAGTATCCGATGATGCCGAGAGAAATCATGATGAGGGAGCTGGCAAAGAGGAGCAGCAGAATGACCGTGGTAAAGCCGCCGAGGGCGGTGCCCATGATCTTCTGCACCAGAGCCACCACGCCGAAGACGACGGCGGTAACGAGCATCAGGATGCCGAGGATGGTGATCAGGTGCAGCGGCGCGGAGGAGAAGGAGCCGATGTTGTTGATGGCGTACCTGATGAGGGAGCGGGTGGACCATTTGCTCTCCCCGGCCGTGCGCTCCTGTACGCGGTAGGTGACTTCGGCCTTCTTAAAGCCCACCCAGAAGCTGAGCGCCCGGAAAAAGACATTGCGCTCCGGCATCTTGTTGAGCGTGTCCACCACCTTGCGGTCGAGCAGCTTGAAGTCCGAGGAGGCGGACATGTCCAGCCCCGTGGCCATGCTGATCAGGCGGTAGAAGCTGAGAGAGGCGAACTTGTGGAAACCGGATTCCTCGCCCCGGTCCTCCTTGATGCCCTCGACCACCTCGTAGCCCTCTTCCCACAGGCGGTACATCTCCACGATCTTCTCGGGCGGGTGCTGCAGATCGCAGTCGATGACGACGCAGCAGTCGCCCTTCGCCTGCTCAAGCCCGGCGAACATGGCGGCCTCCTTGCCGAAGTTGCGGCTGAAGTGCAGGCCGACCACGTGGGGATTCGTCTCATGGGCTTTCTGGATCTCTTCCCAGGTTCTGTCCCGGGAGCCGTCGTCCACGAACAGCAGCTCGTGGTCGATGCCGGCCCCGTCCAGGATCCCGGTCACGGTTTTCGCCGCGACGGCGATCATTTGTTCCTCGTTGTAGGAGGGGAGAATGACAGATAACATAGCGGATACCTCGTTATTTGCTGAGTAAATAGGCGGCGGAGAGTTCGTTTTCGTAAAGCGGGGAGAAGCTTGCATAGTCCGTGCTTGCAAGCAGGGCCGGGAGCATTTCCTCCGGTACGAAGCCGCTGGACCAAAAGGGGCTCACGTCGATATAGACCACGCAGTGATCGCTCGCTTTGCCGGCGAGATAGCCGTCCAGCGCTTCGGAATCCGGATCGCCGGTCAGAAACACATCGTCGAAGCTCAAGAGCTGCAGCAGATCCTGGGTCACGGGGGCGAAGTAATCGTCCGTCATGTACACACAGGGGCCGGCGGCATAGGGGGCAAGCTGCGCGTCATAGTCCCGGTACTGGGGATAGAGATAGTCCGGCGGGATGGTGCGCGCCTCCCAGAGGGCGAGGGCCAGGATGGCAAGCACGGCCGCATTTTTGAAGAGTTCCCCGCGGGGCACTTCGCCCAGCCCCGCTTCCAGCAGATGGAGCAGGAAGCTCACGCACAGCACCAGGATCGGGATCAGATTGTAGAAATAGCGGTTTTCCGGCACGGGGGAGATCACCGTCACCAGCGGCAGCACCAGCAGCGCGGGCAGCAGTACGATCAGCGTCGGGGCGAGAGAAAGGCGCTTTTCCTTCCCGGCGCGCAGGACGCCCCGACAGCAGAGCAGTACGGCGAGCAGCGCCGCAAGGGCTGTATAGCGGGCGGCCTTCAGGTATTTGAGATGCAGCGGGCGGATCATCAGCTCAAAGCGCTGGCTGTAGCCCGCAGTGTTCTGCAGGTTTTCCAGCGCGTTGCCGCCGGAGACCAGCTTCTCGGCAAAGAGCTGATCCAGACAGGCGGGAAAGCACAGAAGCAGCAGCCCCACGCCCGCAAAGCCGCAGAGGGCGAAAAACACCAGGGACTTAAAATCCCTTCGGCAGAGCGCATAGAGCACATAGGCCGCGCAGAGGAAGAAAGCGTAGAACACGAAGTAGTACTGGGTCATCAGCCCGAGAAAGATCGTGAGACCCACAGCGGGATAGAGCCAGGGCCGGGTCCTTTTCACAAGCTCCGCCACCAGCAGGGCCAGCAGCACCGTCAGCATGGTCATCAGCACATACATGCGGATCATCACCATGGTGGACAGGCCGATCGTGCTCAGCCCGTAGAGGGCAACCGTGGCGGCGGCGTTATAGCGGCTGTCGTATAGAACCAGTACCAGCCGATAGAGGAGCAGACAGGTCAGCAGATAGATGACCCCGTCCAGCGCAAGGCCGGTCCACTTGGTAAACAAGTGGGGCGTCAGCTGGGAGCAGAGGTGAAACAGCCAGTAGTAGAGCGGGGGATGCACGTCCCGCACCTGGTTGTAGTACACCGAGCCCAGATCCAGCCCGTCGTCCTCCACGGTCACATAGTCGAGAAAGTCCTGCCGCGTCAGTACCTGATCGCGGAGCGTGCCGCCCGCGGCGTCGGTCAGATAGGGGGCGTAGTGGCTGTTCGAGAGGCCGTAGGTGTAGATCTCGTCGATGAACATGCCGCTCTTGCGGTGGGAGAAGAGCAGGCATACGCCGGCGATCACGATGAGCACCAGGGCGATCGCCCCATATTTTCGCAAGCACTGCTTCATAACCGCCTCCCGCGCAGAGCGATTTACATAATATCCAAATTTCAGTATACCGCAGTTCCCGGCATTTCGCAACAGTTTTATGCGCTTCCCTGCAGACAAAGGACGGGCGGCCATCATAGCCGCCCGCCGTGCCCGATGGCGGGGATTATCCCCGCCCGATGTTCAGAAACTCTGCCTTACCCTCGCTGCCACGGAGGCTGACCGTCTCCTCCATGGTCCGGACCGTCAGCTCCCGGGCGATATGCTCCAGGGTCTGCATGCTGTCGCAGCCGCCCACCGTGATGAGCCAGCCCTCCGCTTCGCTCACGAGGATCACGTAGTTTTCGTGGCTCGTGACCGTGCGCCAGTCGGTATGCCCGGCCGGGCGCTCCGGGATCTCCTTGGCGCAGTGGATCTCATAGACCGCCACGCCGTCCCAGTTTTCCTCCTGGGAGAGCGTGCACTCGCCCTGCAGGTAGTAGAGTGCGTCGATCCCCGCATAATTCACGGTGATCAGATAGGGGATGCCCACATTGATGATCCCCGGAGCGGGGTAGCGCTCTACCTCAAACTCCCGGTCGTCAATGAAGTAGTCGTACCAGCCATCCTCCACGCTCCACTGTTCCCGGGCCGGTTCCTCGGGCAGCCAGCCGGGGCGGAAGACGGCCCGGTGCGGCGCGCTCTCCGCCGTAAAGCGGATGCCCAGCGTCTCGGCGGCGTGGCTGTAAACGTGGTAATTGATCTCGTTTCCCTCGCTGTCGGTGAAGCAGAGGGTGCTGCTGTTGCCGATGCGGCGCACGGCACCCAGCTCCCCGTGAAAGAGCCCCGCGGCATAGGCCACGGTGCCGAACAGGAGTAGCAGCGCCGCGACCAGCAGCGTGAGCCGGACACTGCGGCGCAGGGAGACGATCCTGCCCCGCCTTTTTTCCGGGAGCCGGCTGAGGACCCGGGCCTTTACCCGCGCGGTCATCTCCGCATCCGGAGTACCCGGGTCAATGCCCTCCGGGCGGTAATCGTCCAGCAGCTCTGTGATCGGCAGTTTCATCCCGCAAGCCCCCTTTCCGTCAGCGCGGCTTTCAGCTTTTCCCGGCCCCGCGTCAGCCGGACCCGCACGGCCCCGGGCTGCAGCCCCAGCGCGGCGGCGATCTCCTCGGTTCTCTGATAAAAGTAGTAATAGCGCACGAAGATGCTCCGGTCCGGTTCACCCATGGCGTCCACGGCGTCCCGGGCGGCCTTCTGTGCCTCCCGGCGGATGGCGTCCGCCTCTGGCCCGTCGGCAAAGCCCTCGATGCAGTCCTCCTCAAGCGGCAGCGTCAGATGCATGGCGCGCAGCTTGTCCTTGGCCCGGTTCCGGGCAACGGTGCCCAGCCAGGGGCGCAGATGCCCCGGCTCCACGTCCGCCGCCTTTTCCCACAGCCTCAGAAACACGTCGGAGAGGACCTCCTCGATGTCCTCCGGCTGCAGCGGCGGGCGGATGATGTTCTGTATGATTGCGTAGAGATAGGCCGAATAGGCGTCCATGATTTGCGAGAGGGCGGCGGTATCGCCCTTTCGCAGACGGCGCAGGAGCTGTCTCTCTTCCATTGTGTATCCTCCGATTCCTGTTGCGGCTTTTTCTCTTTAAAAACGTGCTGCCGCTCCGGATTGTTACAGGAAAAAAGAAAAAATGTATCTGTAACCTTTTGCCGCTTCACCCCGTTTTTCAGGGCGACAGGACAAAAGGAGGTCTTTCCATGAAACGAATGATGATTCTGATTCTAATTTTCGCGCTGCTGCTCTCGGGCTGCGCATCCCGGGCGGAAGTAGCCGCACCGGAGCCGGAGGTCCTGACGCCCGGCTATGTGCCGGAGGAGATCCCGCTGCCGGACTGGCTTTCCGGCTCCCGCTGGCTGTACTGGGATTTCTGCGGCGATCGGATCTATCTCTGCGGCTATGATTCCGACGGCACGCCCGCTCTGGGATATTATAACACCACAGCGGGGGCGTATCAAAGATTTGCCTGCGCGCTCCCCGGCGCGGGCGAGATCTCCGCCTGCGCAGAGGGCGTCTGGCTCCTGTGCAGCGAAACGGACCGGAGCGCTGGGGAAAAGACATGGACGCTCTTTTCCTGCTCCCCGGAGGGGGAAAACGCACAGAGCGCTGTCATTCCCTTTTACGGCGGAGAAGGGGAGAACAGCGAGGGCCACAACCTGTACAGTGAGTTTTCCGGTCCGGTGGCGCTGGGCGCGGAGCGGGCGCTGATTTTTGACGGCACGGGCGCTTATCTGCTGGATCGGGCGGCGCAGGTGCTGGGGCGGCCGGAACTGGACGCGCTTCGCGGAGGAAACCGCTTCACCGCCGGCACGCAGAGTTGGTACGGCTCCTGGAGCGAGACGGAGGGAACGGTGCTGCGGCCCTTTGATCCTGCGGCCCTGACGCTTGGTGAGGGCTTTGCCTGTGACGTTTACGGCGTGTATGAGAGCGCCCGGGGCAGGCTCCTCTGCGGGATGGAGGGCGGCGTCTGCGAGCTTGACTTGGCGACCGGCGAGACCCGGCTGCTCTTCCGCTCGCTGGACACGGTGCTCTCCGCAGCCGATCTGCCGCTGCAGGGCGTCCTGGAAAACAGCGAGGGGAACTTCTACTACGTAACATCCGGCCACATTGTCCGCATCCGGCCGACGATGGTGAAGGAGCGCATTCCCTTGACGCTGCTGATCTTCGGCGACCGGAGCGACTGGCGGACGGAGGAGTTCGTCAGCCGCGGCGATCCGCGCCTGCTGCTGACGGACGACCTCATGGACGCGATCATCCGCTTTAACAACACGGAACCGGACTACCGGGTGGAGCTCAAAACCGTCTGCTACGAGACGGAGAGTGAGCGCGACCGCTTTCTGGTGGAGCTCGTCACCGGAGGCGGCGTGGACCTGATCGATACCTCGCTCCTGCCGGAGCGGGCGCTGGACAGCCGTATGCTGATAGACATGCTGCCTTATCTGGACGCGGATGAGACCATCAGCCGGGACGACTTTGTACCCGCCTTGCTGCAGGCCATGCAGCGCAGCGGGGGCCTCTACGAATTCACCTGCCGCTTCGCACTGCTCGGCGCCGTGACAGGGGAGAGAAGCGAGGATTTGACAATGAATTATGTAAACCGATGGGCGGCGGACAACCCGGAGCGGGCGGCGCTGGATCTGGGCTGGCCCGGCGGCCGGGAGGCGCTGCGGGACCGGCTCTGCCGCCTGGCCACGGCGGCCTTCATCGACTGGGACGCGGGGACCTGCTGTTTTGACGACGGGCGCTTTGCCGCCTGGCTGGAATTCCTGCGCACGGTGCCGCTGGAGGCGGAGCGGGAGCGGCCTGGGCTGGTGCTGCTGTCGGACAATGTCTGCGGCGAGGGTATCTACTCCCTGCAGCAGAGCTATGGCGAGGCCTTCCGCTTCACTGCTTTCCCGGAAGAAGGCGCCTGCTGGGCGCGGGCGGATGGACAGGGAACGGATCGGGCCGCGCGCATCGGCATCCCGGCCGGGAGCGGCCACCCCGAGGGTGCCTGGCGCTTTGTACGCACCCTGGCCCGGAGCCTGGGGCGGGAGGACTTCTGGTTCGGCGTGCCGCCTCTGCGGGAGAATGTGGAGCGGACGCTCAGGAGCCTGTCCACGGCCCCGGCGAAGGATTACGGGGAAGACCCGAACATCTACCTCCATCCAGTCTTTACGGCCGCCCAGGCGGAGAGCCTGCGGGCGCTCATCTACGACACGGAGCGGATGGCGCGGGACGACGAGGCCCTGCTTCAGATCCTGCGGCAGGAGGCGGATGCCGTCCTCTCCGGGCAGCGCTCGGCCCAGACGGCCGCGACCAATGTGCAGAGCCGCGTCAGCCTCTACGTGGCGGAGCAGGGATAAACAGAAGATAAAAAAATCACCCGATGCGCAACTGCATCGGGTGATTGATGTTTTAGCTGTTCAAGCTTATTCGAGCACCACGTCGTAGTCCGCGAGGAAGCGGCAGAGGCGCGTCAGATCCTTGAGGTTCACTGCACCGTCGCCGGTGACGTCCGCGTTCCATTCTTCCATCGGTACCTTGTAGGCCGCGAGGAAACGAGCCAGACGGGTCAGATCCCGGCCGTCCACTTCTCCGTCTCCGGTCAGGTCGCCGGGAATCCGGTGCTTCACGGTCACCGTGCCGGATTCCCAGTCGAAGGAAAGCAGCTCATCGTCGACGTTGTTCGTCTTGATACTGCTTACGCCGACCGTGACTGCGCCTTCCGCTGAGTCATCCTTTATGCGGAAGCTCAGCGTCATCAGCTTGCCGACAGCGCTGCTGTCGTCGGCGGAAACCCAGATGCAGACGCCCTTTGCCGTGTTCAGCGTCCAGCCGCCGCCCAGGCAGCTGCCCTCAATGGAGATATCCGTCAGCTCCAGTTTGCTCGTATCGTAATCCAGGGCGATGCGCAGATAGGAAACGCCCGGATTCTCCGTCAGTTCCACCGGAACCTCTACCGTAACGCCGGGGATGCCTGACGCGCTGCCGATCGCCACGATTCCGTCCACCACCGCCGTGCAGTGCCAGACGGCGCTGAAGAGCGGGTCGTTTTCCGTTGTGCTCCAGCCCTTGCCGATCAGGGCGTTTTTCTGCAATGCACTCCCGCCGTAGATCACTTCCGACAGAGCACTGCAGCGCGCAAAAGCGGCATCTCCGATGATCGTCACGCTCGCCGGGATCGTAAGGCTCCTCAGGCTGCTGCCGTCTGCAAAGGCATCGCTGCCTATGGTCTGCAGCCCGTCCGGAAGGACAGCGTTTGTCAGATACATGCAGCCGCAGAAGGCATCCTCACCGATCGCTGTCAGACCGGCAGGGAGACTGAGATCCGTCAGATTGATGCAATCCTTGAAGGCGGAGGCTCCGATGCTCGTCACACCGGGTTTGACAATCAGAACATCCACGGAATAGCGATGTGTATGCCACGGGGCTCCGCTGTTGAAATCCGCCATCTCGCCTTCGCCGGAGATGGTCAGCGTGCCGTCGTCAAACAGCTTCCAGCTCAGATTATCGCCCTGCGCGCCGCAGCTGCCGTAAGTGACGAGATCCCGCCAGTTCACGGTGCCGCTGAGCGTCTGATACACCACGGCGTTCCGGTTGGCGATCATGGCGCCCTGGATCATCAGATTCTCCGTGTAGAAGGCGTTATCCGTAATCGACTCCACAGTCAGCAGCACGGCGGCCGGGACGCGCACGGCGGAACCCTCCGAATCCGCGCAGAAGTAGAGATTCTCCGGCAGGGTGATGGACTCTTCAAACACGAAGGTCGTCGGCTCATTGTAGAAGACGTAGGTATCCGAGCCGTCGTAGGCCTCTACGATTTCCTTCAGCTCGTCGAAACTGAGGATATTATACTCCTCGCGGCCAAAATGCCAGGATGCGCGGAAGAAATCGCTGTTGCCCTCCGAGGTCCAGCCGTTGTCCAGCAGCTCGTCCCGCAGGCCGGAACCCGCGGCGTAGTACACATCCTGCAGCGTGACACAACTCTCAAAGGCCCGGGGTCCGATGTTCCAGAGTCCCTTCGGAATCGTGAGGGTCTTGAGGCGGCTGCAGCCGGAGAAGGCGGAGGCGTCCACATAGCGGACGTTTGCCGGCAGCTCGACAGCACTCAGTCGGGTGCAGCCGGCAAAGGCCGCGTATCCGACGCCGGTCAGGCCCTCGGGGAAGACCACGCGGCGGATGCTGGTTTTGTAGGCGTGCCAGAGCGGCGTGCGGTCGGGGTCAAAGCCGTAGAGTTCGCCGAAGCCGCTGATGGTCAGTGTGCCCGCAGCGTCCAGCTTCCAGCTCAGAAAGTCCCCGCAGATGCCGTAATACCAGAAGTTGACGCTGCCCGTGAGATTCCGGTAGACCACGGCATCCCTGCAGCCTGTCATGCTGCCCTCCACCACCAGGTTCTCGGTGTAGAAGGCGTTGGCCGTCGGGGACTCCACCGTCAGCGTGACGCCCGCCGGGACGCGCACGGTGGAGCCGTCGGCGTCGGCGCAGAAGTAGAAGTGCTCCGGCAGAGTGATGGACTCTGAAAAAATGAAGGGCTCCGTGCCGTTATAGAACACATAGGTGTCGCTGCCGTCATAGGCCGCGACCGCTGCCTTCAGCTCGGCAAAGCTGTGGATATCGCCGAAGGGCTCGGCGGGATAATGCCAGTAGGCATTGAGAAAATCTTCGTTGCCGTAGCCGCTCCAGCCGTTGTAGACCCGGGCGTTTTTCTGCGCGGCAGTGCCGCTGAAATAGACATCTTTCAGCCCGGTGCAGCCGTGGAAAGCATCCTGGTAAATCGTTGTCAGACCGGAGGGGACGGTGATGCTCGCAAGTCCCGTGCAGCCGTAGAAAGCCCCCTCTTCGATCCTTTCCAGTTTTGACGGCAGCGTGATGTTCTGCAGGGACACGCAACCGGCAAACATGCCGGCGTAATCCCACGCACCGTCAATATAGGTCAGGTTCTCGGGGAGATGCACCTCGCTCAGACTGCTGCATTTGGCAAAGCAGCCAAGCCCAATATAAGTCACCGAATCCGGGATGTAAATACTTGTCAGGCTGCTGCAGCCATAGAAATTATACCAATCGATAGCCGTCACCGTATCCGGGATGCTGACCTCTGCCAGATTGGCACAGTTCACAAAAAGCTGCCGGCCGATCCGAGTCACTCCGGGTTGGATCACGAGTTTCCGAATCTCGCTGCGTATATTTTTCCAGGGGCCGTATGTATATGCCCCAATATCGGAATAGTCATACCATCGACCTGCTTCCAGTGCCCCCTGGCCGGAGATGGTCAGGGTACCGGCATCGTCCAGCGTCCAGGTCATGTTGGTGCCGCAGGAGCCGAACAACCCGTCAATGCCGTGCCAGACTGTATCCATAAAACTGCTGTTTCCCGAAGCGCTCCAGCCGTTGCCGGTCCGTTCATTTTTCTGAGCCGACGTCCCGTCAAAATACACATTGGCGATACTACTGCAGTAATCAAATGCATTACTGCCGATGCTCGTCACGCTGTTTGTGAGTGTGACGCTGCTCAGCGAGGTGCAGGAATAAAAGGCATAAGTCCCGATACCGGTAACACCGTCCCTGATGACAAGAGACTTTACAGCCCCATTCCGGCTGTACCAGGGCATAGTATTCCAACTGTAATTCGCCATTGCCCCTTCGCCGGAGATGGTCAGCGTGCCCGCATCGTCCAGTGTCCATGTGAGGTTGTCGCCCTGTGCGCCGCAGGTGCCGGAGGCGACCACGGACTGCAGTTCGGCGGCAGTGTCGTTGAGCAGGTCGGGATCCAGCGCGTCAGGATCCGGCGTGAGGGGCAAAAGCTTCTCGGCCGGGGCAAGGACCAGCTCCACGCGCAGCGGCTCCCCGGAGGCCTCCACGATCAGCTCCGCCTTTTCCACAGGCACACAGCCCTCGCAGGAAGCGTCGTAATAGTAATTACCCGGCAGCAGAAGATAAGAGCCGTCGTCCTCCGGCTCGATCTCCTGTTTTTCTTCGTTCTCGTCCAGCGTATAGACCGTGAGCGTCAGCTCCTCCGGCTCGCAGACGAAGAGCACGCGGACGGGCTCATCCTCCGGCTCCTCTGCAAGGGGAGCTGTCCCGCCCTCGGCGGGGCTGCGTTCTTCGGACCCCTCCGGCTGCTCTGCAGCCACCTCCCCTGCAAGGGGAGGCTCGGTGGAGTCGTCGGTCTGAGATCCTTCGCTGCCGCTCAGGATGACAGGGATGTTTCCCGTGCCGCCGGGGGCGTCGGCCCCTGCGGTGTCATTCTGAGGAGGCTCTGCCGACGAAGAATCTCCTTCGGGATCCTTCGCTTCGCTCAGGATGACAGGGGCATTTTCCGGGACGTCGAGGACGCCGTCCCCAGCAGGGGCGGACGGCTCTTGCGTGATTTCACTCTCTGCAAAGGCCGAGGCGGGCAGCAGGCTCGCCAGCATGCACAGCAGCAGCGCCCAGGCAAGGATCTTACGTCTCATGGCATTTCCTCCGATCAACATATACATTCGCAAGAAACATAGATAAAAATATTATATCATAGTATCGGAACACACCGCAAGAGCAAAGCGGGACAAAACAGGTAAACGGCGGCGCCCGGTGTCAGAATTGGCATCGGGTGTTTTTCCGCAATGGGACAGACCGTATAGAAAGCGTATTCGCGGAAAAAATAGGGAAAGACACTGTCCGCAAAGGAGCGTTAGGTCAATGGATCAGAATCTTTCCCTTTACATCGAAGAGGAGCGGCTGCGGGACTATGCCGTGTCCACGGCGCGGCTGCTGCGGCCGGTGGGCGAAACAAGCGGGCGGGCGGAGGCGCGGGAGCTGGCCGCCCGGGTGCGGGAGATCCGCCGCTGCCATGACGCGATCCGCCGCCGCTTCCGCAGCAGCTCGGAGCTGCCCGCCGCCTGCGAGTGGCTGCTGGACAACTGGTATCTGGTGCAAGGCACGTATCTGGAGGCACGCAGCGCCCTGCGCCGGGAAAAGCGTCTGCGCGAGAGCGCGGAGGGCGCGATGCTCCCTGCACTCTGCAGCGCACTGCTGCGCTCCGGGCTGGGAAGGGCGGACGAGGCGCGCTGCCGCCTGTTCCTGGACGGCTTTCAGTTCATCACGGTGCTGCGGCGCGCGGAGCTGGCGCTCTTTCCCATATGCCTCAAGGCCGCCTGCCTGGGGGAGATCGCGGCTGTCTGCCGCAGGATGCCCTTCAGCGGAGAGCCGGACGAGAGCGCGCGGCAGCTGGAGGCGCTCTTCGGCACGCTGCGCCTCTTTTCCCAGCTGGATCCGGAGGAACTGCTGGCGCAGGCCGACGTGACCGACGCGATCCTGGCGGCCGACCCCACGGGCGACTATCCGCGCATGGACCGGGAGAGCCGGCAGGACTATCTGCGCCGGGTGGAGAAGCTTGCCCGCCGGGAGGGGACGGAGGAGCACGTCTTCGCCCGCCATCTGCTCACGACTGCAAAAGAGGAGAACCGCCATGTGGGCTGCTATCTCTTTGAGGAGCCGCTGCCGCTCTATGCGGGCCTCTACATTGCGGCAAATCTGGCCCTCACGCTGCTGATCGCGCTGGGCGTCGGCCTGTCGCTGGAAAGCGGACTTGCTGCGCTTTTGCTGCTGCTGCCGGTGTCGGAGCTGTGCAAGCGGCTGCTGGATACGCTGCTTATGCGGCTGCTCCCGCCGAGAAGGCTGCCGCGGCTGGATCTCTCCGCCGGCGTTCCGGCCGAGGGGCGGACGCTTTGCGTGCTCTCGGTGCTTCTGGGCGACGCGCAGGAGGCCCGCGCGGCGGTACGGCGGCTGGAGGAGCTGCGCTGCGCCTGCCGGACAGAGGGCAAAAACCTGCGCTTTGGCCTGCTGGCCGACCTGCCGGAGGCGGACAGCGGGGAGACAGAGGCGGACGCCGCGATCCTCGCCGCCGCGACGGAGGAGATCCATCGTCTGAACCGGCAGCAGGGCGGCGGCTTCTATCTCTTCACCCGTCCGCGGAGTTTCGACGGAGAGCGCTGGAGCGGGAGGGAGCGCAAGCGCGGCGCGCTGCTGGAGCTCTGCTGTCTTCTGCGGGAAGAGGAGTCGGCGCTGCGCGTCACCGGCGACCGGGACGCGCTCAATGGCACCTTTTTTCTTCTGACGCTCGACAGCGATACCCGCCTCTATCCGGGCGCGGCGGGGGAGCTGATCGGCGCCATGCTGCATCCGCTGAACCGGCCGAAGCTGGATACGGAGCGCGGCGTCGTCACGGCGGGACACGGCATCCTCCATCCCCGGCTGGACACGGAGCTGATGAGCGCCGCCGCCACGGACTTTTCCCTGGTCTTTGCCGGTCCGGGCGGAAGCGAACCCTACGGCGGCTGCGGGGAAGTGTATATGGACGCCTTCGACCGGGGCGGCTTCTCCGGGAAGGGGCTGATCGATGTGCGCGCGCTGCTCTGCTGCAGCGAAAAGCACATGCCCGAGGGCCGCGTCCTCTCCCACGACGCGCCGGAGGGCGCGCTGCTGCGCGGCGGCTTTGTGGGGGATGTGAGCTTTTCCGACCGCTTTCCCGCGAGGCCCCTTGCCTATTACAAACGCCTGCACCGCTGGGTGCGGGGGGACTGGCAGAACCTGCCCTTCCTCTTCTCTCCGGCCCTCCCGGCCATCGACCGCTGGCGCTTCTTTGACTCCCTGCGCCGCTCCCTGCTGCCGCCGATGACGCTGCTTGCCATCCTCGCGGGGATGCTGTTGCCGGGGCATCCGCTGCGCATTTCCGCGCTGGCGGCCGTGCTCGTTCTGACAGGGCGCGTGTTCCGCGCTGTGGCAGAGGCTGGGCTGCGCCGCCGTGAGGGGCCGCGGATCCGGCATGCTTACCGGCTGCTTACAGGCATCGGCGGGGCCATCGTGCAGAGTCTGCTGCGGCTCTGGCTGCTGCCCTATGAGAGCTGGGTCTGCCTCTCGGCCGCGCTGACGGCGCTCTGGCGCATGCTGGTGAGTCACCGCCGCCTGCTGCAATGGCAGACGGCAGCCCAGAGCGAGGGACAGAAGGACGGACTCTATGCCCATATACGCGCCTTCCGGCAGAGCGCGGCGCTGGGCTTTGCGCTGCTGCTTTTCTGCCCGGTGGTCGCGGGGCGGACGGCGGGACTGATCTGGCTCCTCTCGCCCCTCTGCGCCTGGGCTCTGAGCCTGAACGCCGAGCGGGAGCCTTCTCTTTCCCGCGCGGACCGGGAGTATCTCCGCGAGGCGGCGGCGGAAAGCTTTCGCTATTTTACGGATTACTGCACGGCGGAGGATCACTTCCTGCCACCCGACAACGTGCAGGAGCGACCGCCCCTCGGCGCGGCGCACCGCACTTCGCCCACCAATATCGGGCTCTGCCTGCTGTCCTTTGTCGCGGCGGCGGATCTGGAACTGATGACAAGGGAGGAGGCTGTGGCCTGCCTTGCGCGCATCCTGGACACGCTGGAGAGGATGCCGCGGCATCGCGGGCATTTTTACAACTGGTACGATACGCGCACGCTCCGGGTGCTGGAGCCCGCCATGCTCTCCACTGTGGACTCCGGGAATCTCTGCGCCTCGCTGATCGCTCTCCGCTCCGCGCTGGCGGAATACGGCGAATCGGCGCTTGCCGCAAGCGTACAGACGCTGCTGGACGCGATGGATTTTGCGCCGCTCTTTGACCGCAAACGCGGGCTTTTCTATATCTCCTATGATCCGGTTCATGAGCGCGGCGTGGGCGGCTGGTACGATCTGATGGCGAGCGAGGCGATGCTCACAAGTTATCTCGCCATCGCCCGCGGGGACGTGCCGCTGCGGCACTGGCGCAGGCTCAGCCGCGCCCGGCTGCAGAAGGACGGCTACCGCGGCCTTGCCAGCTGGACGGGGACCATGTTCGAGTACCTGATGCCCGCGCTGTTTCTGCCCTATGAGCCGGGGAGCCTTCTCGGCGAAAGCGCCCGCTTCTGCCTCTACGCCCAGCGGCGGCAGATCTACGCTGGAAGGCCCTGGGGCATCTCGGAGAGCGCGTATTACGCGCTGGACGCCTCGCTCCACTACCGATACAAGGCCAGCGGCTGTGCGGCCCTGGCCCTCAAGCGCGGGCAGGACGAGGACATGGTCATCGCGCCCTACGCAAGCTTTTTGGCCCTCGCGGTGAAGGCCCCGGCGTCCGTGCGGAACCTGCGGCGGCTGGAGCGCTTTGGCGCCCGGGACAGCGGCGGCTTTTTCGAGGCGGTGGACTTCACGCCCGCGCGCTGCCGCCGGGGCGAAGGAGAAGTGGTGGCCTGCCGCATGGCCCACCATGTGGGCATGAGCGTGCTGGCCGCGGCAAACGCCCTCAACGATAACAGCATCCGCCGCCGCTTTCTCGCTGAGCCCGCCATGAGCGCGTATCGTCTGCTGCTGGAGGAGCGCATCCCCACGGACGGCTCCACCCTGCGGCGGGAGCTGACCCGCGCGCCGGAGCGCCCGCCCCGGCAGACGGAGAGCGCCTGGGAGCTTCACGGGAGCAGGGGAGATCCGCCTGCCGCCTGCCTGCTCTCCAACGGCGTGTGGCACCAGTTTGTTAAGAGCGGGGGAGCGCTGCGGGCAAAATACGGGGACTTCACGGTATACGATGCGCCAGAGCCGATAGACGCGCCTGTTCTGCGCTGGAGCTTCACCACCGAGCAGGCGGTACTGGAAACGGCGCGGGAGGACCGGGAAATCGTGTACCGGTTCTGCACCGCCGCTTCGGAACCCGGCGAGCGCTGGGAGATCACGGTAAAAAGCGGGCGGGAGCAGGACGCAGTCGTCACGCTGCTCCTGCCGCTCCGGCTCTGCCGCGCGCGGGACTGGGAGGCCCACCCCGCCTACTGGGCGCTGGGCATCCTGGAGGAGAGGCGGGAAAAGAGCCTGCTTCTGCACCGCCTGCCCCGGGGCAATACGCCAGGACTCTGGCTCTGCCTGCGCTGTGACCGGGAGGCGGACTTGTCCTTTGACGCGCCGGAGCTGCGCGTCAGCCTGCCGCTTTCGCTGCAGCCGGGGAAGGCGGAGAGCGCGGCGCTCGCCCTCTGCATCGGCATGGACGCGGAATCGGCGCTCCGCGGTGCGGAACACATCTTGCGCGAGCCTCAACCCGGCCGCATGGCGGAGGCCGCGGCAGCGCGGCTCGGTATGACGGCGGCGGAGATCGGGGAGACCATGGCGCTGCTGCCGGCGCTGGCTTCCCCGCTTGCGGGCGCCGCGCCCAAACGGGAGCTCTGGCCCTATGGCATCTCCGGCGATGTGCCGCTGCTGTGCTGTAGGGGGGAGCAGAAGGAGGCGCTGCCCCTGCTGCGGCAGTTTCTGCTGCTCAAAAGCTGCGGCGGGGAGACGGAGCTCTGCTATCTCAGCGACGCGCTGGGAGAGTACCGCCAGCCCCTGCGCGCGCAGATCGGAAAGGAACTGGCTGCCCTGGGGCTGGAGCCCCTGCTGGGAAGCCCGGGCGGCGTGCACTTTGCGCCGCTTGCCGCCGCTGAGATCCTCGAGAGCCGGGCGGCCTTTATTGCCGGGATGGCGCGGGCAGAGCGGGATTCTCTTACACTGCCCGCTCTGTCTGCGCCGCGGCGGAAGGACAGGCTGCCCGCCTGCCGCCGGGAGCGGGACTGCTTCGCTTTTACTGTGGAGGATTCGCTGCCCGCGCGGCTCTGGCAGCTGCCGCTTGCTTCCGGGCCGCTGGGCGCGATCGTCACCGAGTGCGGCCCGGCGGCGCTCTGGTGGGAAAATGCCCGGGAGCAGCCGCTGATCGCGCCCGTGCACGATCTTCGCCGTACAGATCCCGCCATCCCCCTCTGGGTGGAGACGGCGGAGAGGCCTGTCAGTCTCTTTGCGGCAAACGACGGCATCGCCTGCCGCGTCCGCTTCGGGCGCGGCTGGGCCGACTGGGAGAAGGAGATCGGCGGCCAAAGTGTCCGCACCACGGTCTTTGCCGCGGAGGACGCGCTGCTCCTGCGTATCGAGGGGGCGGGAAGCCTTCCCCTCCGCATGGCGCTGCGGCCCACCATGGCCGAAAACGCGGCCGGCCTCGCTTGCGGGGTGG
>Ga0310697_10003371_pt1 | contig 16234 bp, 30 predicted proteins | sample 172DNAGHGlowgp2_FD_203883 | JGI IMG/M metagenome (GOLD analysis project Ga0310697, IMG submission 203883) | Sheep rumen microbial communities from Palmerston North, Manawatu-Wanganui, New Zealand - 1728 DNA GHGlow gp2 (v2) (version 2) | ecosystem: Host-associated > Mammals > Digestive system >... | reverse complement strand
ATAACAACAATTAAAATCATATGAAAATACAAATAAGACAGGGAGTTTTTGAAACCAATTCCAGTTCCGAACACAGTGTCTCGGTAGTCCGGGAAAGCGATTGGAATGGTTGGGTATCCGGCAAGCTTGTGGCAAGAGAGAAAGGATCGACCGGATGTGAGAGTTGCTGGGGCAACTTTTGGAGCGACCTGGATGAATGGGAGTTTACAGAACCATCCCAACAGACATCCGAAGAGAACAATAAGATTATCCGGACCTGGATAGAGAAGGAAATCTCCGATGTTGAAAAATGGTGTAAATCTCCGGACTATAACCAAAAAGATGATAAATATTGGGATGAATATTTGAATAAGTTATCAGCATGGTGGGAAAGTCAGGATCGGATGGATAATTATATGAAATTTATCATAGGATGTTGGATTACATTTGAAGAATATGTGAACGGGCTTAGAAATGGGGATTGCTATTCTCCATTCCATCACAGTGTCCCGGATTTAGATGTACATGTTTTTGGAACATATTTTCATTCTTAATTGTCACAATTATGAAGAACTGGTGGAATAATTTAAAGATTAAACTAGGGAATTGGATTCGCAATAAAGCAGCGGGTTCTAAAGTTAAACGTTTCAAATCTCTTCAAGAGATGGATGCCTGGATAGATAAATATGGGGCTACATTATGTCACTGGGGAATCCTGAGATATGATATATTATCCCCTCTTATCCTATCTTGTATTATAACTCCGGAAACAGCGAATGAAACATTAGCTAGTTACCCGGTAGATGATAATCTGAGAGATATGCTTGTCAAACTCATCGAGCATGCCGGAGAATGGTGCAGTGATGGTACTATGGGTCCGGAAGGTATTTTGGTGGGGGTAGAAGTAACCCAGGAAGATAATTATTGGATCTTAGGTGATGGTGAGAAAAGAAGATATATATCCGGGGTCATGTCCTTAAAGGTTCGAGAACAAATCCGCGATAATATTATAAGGTATAAGTATATCTGATAAAAAAAGGGATCAAACGTTTTATATATCTAAAAATAGAATAGTGATATTATGAAAATACAAATCAGACAATCAACTTTTGAAACCAACTCCAGCTCAGTACACACTCTGGTATTGCCTAAAGGCAATTGTGAACAGGTATTGAAACCTGATGAACACGGCGAAGTTCGAGTGTCTTGCGATGACTTTTCGGGTTGCGGTGTTGTATACGGGTTACATGAGAAACTTTCCTATCTCTGTTCTTTTATTGCATTGGATCATCCGGGTAATGTTCATGAGATAGGTCAATTTGGTGGATGTATGTCAAATGAAGACAATTGGGATCTAGAAAACATTCTGGAAGCTATTCAGAGAAGATATCCGGATGTTCTTAAATTAGTAGCTATCAATTGTTATCATGCCCAATTTGATCATCAGACTCATCCTTGCAATTCATCTTGTATCATAAACTTATGGGATATTGATCAAATAGAAACATTCTTATTTAATGATGACATTAAAATAAACATGGGGAGAGACTAATATGAAAAAAGAGACATTTATCGGAATAATGAAAGAATGCATCAAGCATGCGGAAGGTGCCGAACGTATGGGAAATGCTATGAAGGAATTAGTGTCTACCCGCAGCACTCTGAAAGATTTTATGGATGGTTTCGATACTATCTTCTATGATGACCAAATGGTAGAAAATATCATCCGGTCACTAGAGTCCGAATTGGAAGATGAAAATGAATTATTAGTTACCTGGTTCTATGAATACAGAACTATGGGTATTTTGGGAATTGAGGAAAGATGTTTAGAAGTGACCATCAAAGAGGATTATGCCAACATTACATTCCGGATAGGCATAAATCCGGAAGAGGATGATAATAATTTAAGCACTCTATATGATGCTATTACAAGGAATCGATAATGCGGAAAAAAGATCTAAGATCATCTTATGGATATGGGATATCAGTCTGATTCTGACGATAATTACATGTTTGAGTTTTTGTTCTTAAATTAAAATAAAATAGCAAATATGAAAGTACAAATCAGACAAGGAGTTTTTGAAACAAATAGTTCTTCTACTCATTCACTGAGCATCATTTCTAAAGAACAATCCGATCTTTTGGACAAAGGAGATGTCTATATCACTACAAATTTTGAGATTCTAACTAAAGAACAAGTAGAGCAAGAATGGGATGTCTATCAAAAAACTCATGAAATACCCTGGTACCAAAGTAAAGACGAGTTCAGAAAAAGATCCTTAGACGCTTTCACTATGCAAGAATTCGAAGAATGGTGTAATGATCGCGGGTATGAACTTCTCTGGGAGGCTACTCCGGATAAGAAATGGGTAGCGGTATCTCTTTGGGGTGATAGGTCTTAAATTTTGAAATGAACATAAATCAATTATTAAAAAATTAAGAATATGAAAATACAAATCAGACAAGGGGTCTTCGAGACCAATTCCAGCTCAACACACGTTCTAAGTCTTTTTAATAAAGATATCTGGAAAAAATTTGCAAACAATGACACTGACGAATTATTCATGGACTGGTGGGACACTCAGGAACTCTTCTCCATTGATGACCTCCGGAAAAAATATGAAGAACAATGTAAGGAAAACAATGCCGAACCTTCTGATGAGGACTTCCAAGAATGGCTGGAGGAAAAGATGGAAGAATGTGAATTTTACAACTATGATAGATTTAGCGAGGAATATGAGGTCCTCACCGAAGAAGTGCCGGATTCCCAATACGTGGCTGTTTCTATCTTCGGATACGAATAATATGGGCATCATCCAATCTTTCGAGAAAGCCTTTTCCAAGAAAAAATCTAAAAGGTGGAATAAGATATATGTCTTAGTAGATATCCATGACACCATATTCAAAGGAAACTATGGGGCAGGAGAAGAAAAATTCGAATGGCTTCCGGGAGCAGAGAAGGCTCTTCGGAAGCTTTCTTCTAGAAAAGACATATGTCTAATTCTCTGGTCCGCAACTCACAAGGACATGCTTTCAAAATATTGGTTTAAGTTATTTTCTCATGATATAGTTTTTCGTTACATTAATTCAAATCCAGAAGTACAAGATACTGATTTATATTGTAGTGACAAGATATATTTTAATGTTGGTATAGATGATAGATTTGGATTTGAACCGGAGAAAGATTGGGATAAGATATCCTATTTTTTAGAAAATATGCAAGAATTATGAAGACCAAAAGACATATTGATTGGGGAACTGAGTACCCTATTATCAATTGGAAAGGTTTTGACTGGCAGCTAGATGCTGAAGGACATCGTAAGATTCATCCCGATGATCCTAATGAGTATTATGATGATACTGCTGTCAGGAGAGATGGTAATGATATAGTCCTTATCGTCAAAGACAATCCGGCGGAAGTGTCGCATTGGAATGGTAAGACTTATGAATCAAGATTCGGAAGAGGAATGCTTTATAGTGTAGATACATTCTCATATGGTACGTATACACTAAAATGCAAACTTCCGAAGGGCAAATATTTATGGCCGGCATTCTGGTTAAGCAGTGCTGATAGTTGGCCCCCGGAAATAGATATCTTTGAGGGATATACGGGTTGCTTAGGAGGATATAATCAGATCCCTAAACGAAAGATAGAATCTAACTGTCATTTTCATGTTTATGATGATGAGGGAAAGGAAGTAATTAAAAATCATGAAGATTGTGGGGGCGTCGGATGTTCTTGGGGAGCTGTAAAAAATCCTTTTGATGTTAATGAATACAAACTAGTTTGGTTGCCAGATAGGATAGATATATATTATAATGATAAAAGAGTCCGATCTTTCACGGAATGGGAATGGCCGGATTTATTTGCAGATCTATACAAACACTCCGAAATGCATGTTATCATCAATACCGGGTTGCGTTGGCAGTATTCTGGCCGATATGCTGCATTTGATAATAATCCGGCATTCTGCCCTAAATTCCGATTGATAGACTTCACATACGAGCCATTGAAAACCAAATAATCCCGGATTGCCCCTGAAGAATTCAAACTTTCCGGTTATGGAAAAAGGCCTCCGATGAGGTCTTTTTTTATCTTAAAGAATCCGGGAATGGATTATATATGATCATAATATATATGTATTATGGAAGATAGCAATATTAAAATTTTAAACGCAATCGCTTCCGTTTGCCGGAGATTGAATTCTACCAATTCTTCTAAAGAAAAACAAGATCTTCTGGGTCTGATAATGAACGAACCGGATTCCGAAATTTTGACAAAGGCTCTGATGTTTGCTTATTCTCCATATATTACCTTCGGGGTCACCAGCGATAGTATCAAAAAGTGGATGACATCTTGTGATGATACCAGAGATCTCTTTGCCACCGAGATGCCCATCTGGGATCTTCTGGAGAGCCTGGCGGTGCGGGAACTGACCGGACACGATGCTCTTAGGGCTATTGCCAACACCATTTCATGGCTTCCCGGAGATCTGAAGGAGGCCTTCTATAATATCATAGATAAGAATCTGAAGATCCGAATGGATGCTAAATCTATCAATAAAGTCATTCCGGATCTGATTCCCGTCTTTGAGGTGAGTCTCTGTAATGTATATGATGACAAGAAGAGCAAGGTGAACTTCAAAAAAGACGAATGGTATGCTTCCCGGAAGATGGACGGTTGCAGGTGTGTGGTCCGGATAGACGAACACGGTCATGCTCAAGCTTTTTCCAGACAAGGTAAAGAATTCAAGACACTAGGTAATCTTTTGAAAGAATTAGAGCAATATCCGGAGTTGAGAGGAATGGTGTTGGATGGAGAATGTTGTATTGTGGACGAAAAGGGAGATGAAGACTTCAAAAGCATCATGAAGGAGATCACCCGCAAGGACCATACTATTGCTCATCCTATGTATCAGATGTTCGATATGATGACTTGTGAAGAGTTTGATAAAAGATCTACTAAAAGAAGATTTTCGGAGCGTTTTGATGCATTAGTAGACTTTTATTACGGAGAAGATAAAGAATTCCAATATTGCAAGACTACCCCGCAAGTGCTTATTTCCGATCAAAATATGTTCGAGGAGCTCTACAAGGAAGCTCAAGCTAGAGGCTGGGAAGGCTTGGTGATCCGCAAGGATGATTGTACTATCTGTAAAAGATCCGATTCTATGTTGAAGGTCAAGGGATTCCAAGACGATGAATATATAGTGGAAGGCCTGGATATCGGACCATTCCGGGTAATTGCTTCCGGACTTGAAATAGAAGAAGATGTTATGACCCGGGCTTTCATCACCCACAAAGGCAACCAGGTGGCTGTGGGTAGTGGCTGGTCACTAGAACAGAGAAGATATTATAAAGAACATCCGGAAGAACTGATAGGCAAGACTATCACGGTCCAGTACTTTGAAGAAACTGCTGATAAAGACGGTAACCTCTCACTAAGATTTCCGGTTTGTAAGTGTGTATATGAAAATGGAAGAGATCTATAAAAATAAATTGAATAAATATGAAAAATATTGAAGATTGGAAATACAAGAACACTCCGCTTGAAAGTGTTGTTAATGACTATGGGTATGTCACAGATGTAGAATTTGCTAAATACCTTATCAGCTGTTGTTATGCCGGAGAAGCTCGAGAAAGCATTAAGGCACAAGAATGGGTAGAAGAATGCCAGTCTCGTTTAGAAGTCGCTTGGGATGATGATACATTTTCTATGGTTAACCAGTCTACCGGCCGTATATCTTTAGGCGGTCCTGATGGCTTGTCTGGCATCACATTCCAATTATTAGAAAAAAGACTAGAAAATGACTGTCCGGAAGACAATGAAAATATCTGGGATCTTGGTTTTGAGTCTAATATGACATATGACAAAATCTGCGTAGTTCTGATTGACGGCAAGCCAAGGGTTTTTATCTCACACGAAGCGGATTAGTACAATACTTAACTATTATCCGAATCGTTTATATACAATCATGACTAGGATAAATGTCAATATACCGGTAAAGAAGCTTACGGATGAACATCTGCTAGCCGAGCATCGAGAGATCGCTAATCTTCCGTATTTCTTATCCGTATCTTTAAGGTCTAATAAACCATTAGAGATTCCGGAAAAATTCACCTTAGGTGCCGGGCATGTCAAGTTTTTTATGAATAAGATGAGATTCGCCTTGGATCGTTACAAGGCTCTTCACAAGGAATGCCTGAACCGGGGTTTCAACGTCCGTTATAAAGGATATAAATGGGATTCGGTACCGGACGAATATATGGGAAGATATTTTCCGAAACCGGAAGATCGGGAAATAATTATAGATCGGGTCCAGAAGAGACTGGAAAAGTCGCCGAAATCATTCTTTCATTATTGCGGAAAGAGAATAAGTAAAGAACAAGTTGTAGAATTATTAGAATCATGATAGATATCAAAAAAGCTTGCAAAATACTGAATGAAGCTATTCTAAAGAAGGAACCCGGATTCTTGGACATAGTTAACCTTACTATGAATCAAATATATCAAGAAGGTGGTGAACTGTACTGGGATCGGGATATCTTCATAGATTGTAATGGAGCGGATGAGAGAATGCGAGATCTGGTCAGAAAATCAGACAAGGTATTTTTCGAACCTTCTGATGATCCTGGTGAGCACCCCGGAGTAGTAGTCCGATATAAGAGGCTTCATAAATACTATATAGGAGATATGTTTCGGGAAAAAGAAAATCCTAGAAATCTTTGGGTTATAACCGACATCTTACCGGATATTCATGGTTCCATATATATTTTAGGAGGTCTGGATGACAAAATAAGAAACTGTTGTGAGCAGGCATTAGAACAACTTTATGTCTTGGTATAAAAACAAAAAAAATTATTTTTTAGAAAAACATTAAATAATGAAATCCATCAAAGAGAGTTTATCTGTTAATTCAAAAATGATCGTGGAGAGCAAGTATACTCCGGAAGAACAACAAGAGATAGTTACTACAGCTATCGATTATATTGTTAATATGCTAGATAAAAGCATACCATTACTCAAAACGGAGGCTAATAAAGAAAATAATTGGGAAATCCAAATATATTCATGGAATCCTGAGTATGAGGGGTTAATAGATCAAGATATGGTGGCTATTCCTAAAAATGTCCAGTCTAAAGCACTGGCCGCCACGGTAAAATATTTTGAATCTCTCCGGAATCTGATCGAAAAAGATGGCGCTAATAACTTCAATCCTCAGATTTTGAAAAAAGATACCGGAGCTAAATGGAGCGGGACCGTTTTTACTCAGAAATTCAATAAAGAGATTGAGAAGCTCGGAGAAAAATTAAATGAGCAATTCCGGAATGAATTCTGCAAGGATCTGGGTGTAGAGGCCAGCGAAAAAGTCTATTTTGAATATTGGGGCAAGCATGGTAAATCATATTCGGCATTATCATATGTTCCTTGGTTTATCAGTAATGCATTGCATGCCGCTGCAAAAAACGAAGAACATGAATATGAATATACCAATATCTCTTCCGGACAGATTGGTATAATATCAAGAGAGGAACGCGGCCATGTCATTGAATCATTTGATATCTGGCACTTACCTTCCCAGTCTCATCGTGCCGCTTCTGTCGTAAAAGAACTTCCTTCCGGGCTCAAGGATGCTTTCGGTAGAGAAATTTCCGTTGGAGATACGGTAATCCGAAAAGACATGGGTTGGAGAGTCAGCCGGGTCAAGGGAGCTCAAGGCAAGTATGTGGTGCTTACCAAATATGAATGGAAAGAATTCGCTCGTGCCCTGCCGGAATCTCTAATTGTAGTCCGCCATAATGGACAAGACATGAATTTCGAGGAATTTGTAGATCAAAATTAAAATATCTCAAGATTAGAACTTTTTAAGACCTTCTTCGGAAGGTCTTTTTTATTGTTATTTAGCGCATAAACATAGTAAATTTAAGAGATCGTATTTTGGGTGATAGTTATATTGCCTAAGAAGAGATCGCTTGTTATATCGCGAATATAGGGTTTATAAATATCTTAATTATACCCGGAATTGATTATATATAGTCATAAATGATATATAATGAGAGATCTTAATGATTTTCCTAAGTTTCCCAAGTCTAAACGGAGTACTTTCCGATATTGGTATTGGCATTGGAGGGCGTTCAATCAGGTGGCTAAAAATTTAGGTATATGGAAACCTAAGTATTTATTCCATGATTTGGAAAAGCCTTTCCTGAAACTATTTCTGCCTTATAAGATGGTGCAAAAGCTCCATCGGGCACATAACAGACACCATATAGAATATCCGGGAAAAAGAGACTGGGAAGCTATATATATAGACTGGGAATGTGGCCGGTACACTAAAGAAGCCTGTCCTAGGAATGCCATTGATGAAGCTGAATTATTGTACCTGAATAACGGAATGAATAAAGAAGATTATATAGAATTTATGAATACCGCGTTAAAAATCAACAAAAATGGGAAGAAATCTTAAAGATTATTGGGAACTAGATGGGGATATTCGTAAATTCAAGACCCTTGAAGCGGCTAAAGAAGTATGTTATGAAGATCTTGAAGAATTCGGGTGCTCTGGTTTAGAAGGACGCGAGATCTATCATTTCAAGGACGACGAATTGGTTGAAGTATTAAAAGTACATCTAAATGAAAATAATGATCTTGAATTTATAGATGGCATAAATGTATGAAGAACGATAAGATACTCTTTTTAGATATGGATAATACCATTGCGGACCTTTACGGCTATCCGGATTGGGTAGGTATCCTGAGAGGTCATGTAGGAGACCCCTATCATGAATGCAACCCGCAAGATCCGGATGAGGTATATAATATGTTTCGAAACCTCAAGCCATTGGTATCTCAAGATTACTTATTAAAATATTGTGAAGAACTAGCTGGTCAGATTATAGTATTCACTATGACTCCTTGGGGAGCCACACCGGAAGCTATCAAGGCCTGCGTGGATGCTAAGAACGATTGGTTAGATTGGTATTTTCCTCTTCTGAGAAACCGGATTATGACAGAATACGGACATATCAAGGATACAAATGCTATTATGAAAGCCTATTGGTTGGATTTACCAGACATAAGCGAGCATCGGATTCTTCCGGATAGAGGAGATATATTAATAGATGATTCCGAGACTTTGCGGAATAACTGGCTTTGGGGCCCGGCTATTGCCCCACCTTGGATAAAGTGAATTAACAAAATAATTAAACTATGACTCCTCAGGAAAAATTAATGGTTATTCGAGATGCATTTGAGAAGAGCTTCGTACATCTAGCTAACGCCACATACGGTTTTGAAGGTTGTCCATTATCGAAAAAACGTGACTGGACAGAAGAATGGATGGATTGGATTGTCAAACTCATAGAAGATGATCCGGAGATTATAGAAGAAGAAAGCTCTCATTATCTTGTAGACGATGATGTATTGAAGGCGGCGCGGGAAAATGCTTATGGTATTCAACTAACCCATTTTCCAAACGCATTGGAAGTTTATATCCGGGGCTTTGCGGATGGTCAGTATTGGAAAAGCCAACAATCAAAATAAAAAAAAATATGGAAAATTTCAAAAACGAATTTACAAAAGACAATATGGATAGCGTGCTGGTGATCTATCACAAAGAAGATAATGATGGGGCCTGCTCCGCCGGAATCGTCAAGGCGTTTCTGGAAAAGTATTCCAAAGTATCTAATATCCACATGTTAGGGGTCACTTATCCGGATTTAGCTAAGATTTGGTCGGACGGTCTCCCAATTATCGGGGTCTGGCGAGATGTTTATGATACCGTGTTTATGGTAGACATCTCATTCAATGATCCGTTGGCTATGGGACAATTATATACCTGGTATGGGGATTTCTTTATCTGGTGTGACCACCATAAGCCCGCTATAGAGATTTCAAAAGAATACTGTTATGGAAAAACTTCCGGAATCCGGCGTACGGATCAGTCCGCCCTGATGAATGTCTGGGATTTTATGGTGGATATGTTTGATCCTCAAACAACGGATGGAAACGGATTTCATAAGAAACTTAAAGTTTCTTCGGAATTAACAATGCTCTCCGACTATGATTCCTGGGCCTATACTCGAAAAGATATTTATAAGGATTCCGGGGTGGAAGAAACTATGTTTAATCTCAATACCGGTATGACAGATATCTCCAATCTGGATCCGGAATGGTTTGCCGAATGGATAGGGTGTTGGTTAAACGGAAAATATACGGCATATAGCAAGTATGTTACGGATGCACAAGTTCAAGGAGAGCGTATCCGATCACTAGATAGCAAGCGTATCGGAAAAGCATTGGAAGAACACGGAGATACGAGCTGGACACTGGCCGGAAGTCGGAAGTGCTGTATGATTTTCACTACCGAGAAAATGAATTCACTGTCTTTCGGAAGCATTTCCGATCCGGAGGTTAGGAACGGGGCTACTCTTAAATATAACTCCTCCAATGATTGCTGGACTATGTCTCTGTATAATCTCAACAATGATGATGAATTCGATTGTGGTGTATATCTAAAAGAACAATATGGAGGAGGCGGACACAAAGGAGCTGCAGGGTGCACTATTTCTAATGAGCAAGTATCAAAGTTAATGTTAACCAAATGCATATGATTATGAAAAAATTCAAATGGCTCTTGATTTTATGGGCTTCGGCATTATTGTGTTCTTGTCAACATTATCTAATTGACAAACCCGGAATTGTCAAGGGTGTCAAAATGCTTGAGCAAGATAAATGGAAATATGAAGTAACAATATCCGGGCAGGATATAAGTACCCGCGCTGGCTGGTATTGTTTTTATACTAATCAATTATATCGGGTAGGAGATACAGTGTATATTGGAAAAATTTATAATCAAACAAAAGATACAATACAATGAAAATACAAGTCAGAAAATCTGTTTTTGAAACCAATTCTTCCACATGTCATACTATTGCTATTCCAAAACGTCAAATAGAAAAGGAAGAAGTGACATTCTTTGATATTTATCCGGAGTATGGAGAATCATATTGTTTTGAAAGAGGATTATTGAGATTCGTAGATCGGGTTGGAGAAAGAATCGCCTATTCGTATATGGCTATCTTGTATAAATTATATCATGATACTTGTATGGAGATTCCGGAATCTCAATGGAAACAAGTGAATTTTTCCGATATAGTATTAGAAAAAGTAAAAATCTGGAAAGACCGTATTCTGGGATGGATGGAAGAATATGCCGAAAATCCTAAGGAAATCGTAGATACTGTTCAAAAACTACTGGAGTTTTTGGAAGCTCAAGTATTAGATATCCCTACCAGTATTGATATGTTCGGAAAACATGCCTCTATTGATCATCCTGAAGAATTGTATAAGTTTGTTGAAGATGTGAAAAAGACTCCGGAGTTGTTGGAGAAGTTTATTTTCGATCCTGACTCATATGCTACGGTCTGTGGTGATGAATGGCAAGGATATTATGTAAGGAGAGTAGGGTTTGAATATGATTATCCGGGATATCATGATGAAACTGGAGAACCGACATTTGGAGACAAAGTCCGAGAATTGGAACAAGACTGGAGCTTCTGGATGTCCGGAGAGATAGAATAGAAAGACCCGTAAGGGTCTTTTTTTTTTGTCTTAATATTCTTTCAAATGGATTATATATTAACATAATGATTTAGAATATGAAAGTCTATAAAACAAATGCCGCTGGATGGAGTACGACCGAAGAATTAAGAAAGTCCTTGGTGGAACTGGGATTCAAGTCTGGGATGCCCAATGTTCTGAGAGGGTCGGATGTCGGGTGTTTCTGGCTTTTTGGAGAAGATGTCGATAGAATGAAAGGGATGATGGATAAAAAACTTACGGTATGCATTGAATCTGCGAATAGGAAGTTCTTTATTGTCGGAAAACCTAATCATCAGGCGTTATATTGTGAATTTTCGATAGCATTAAAATAGATTTCAATTATGACAAGTTATAGAACAAACGAAAAAATTATCAGGGAGTTTTGTGTGCAACACCTTACCGCCCATACCGATTGGACCGGAACAAGGGTAGAGACAAAACACAAATGCGAGAGCGTGGATGAGTTTGTTAAGAAACTTATGCGGCACATTGAAGATAATCACGGCAGATGTTAATTATGAAAAAAATAGCACAAAAGATATTGTTATTCCTGTTTGATTGGTTGAAAATCAAAACTGTTACGGTCCATGATAAGTATTATGATTATATGATGGACTTTGATGATTATATGGATCCACCCACATTAGTAGATATTACTTACTCTGAAAGACTCGGGATCATTTTTAAGAAGAAATTGAGTGAGAAAATGTGGTATGGGGCGGAAGAATCATCTTTTGGGGATGTTCAGAATTTCTACAAATCATGCGGGATCAATGAATGGGGTGGATTGGATGAGTATAAGAAATTTTCAATTTGTTAAAAAAAATATAAAAATATGAGTAATTATACATCAGTATCAGCATCGGCATCCGCGCGCGGTATCGGATTTATTGGATTATTGTTTATCACATTTTTGGTTCTCAAACTCACTCATGTCATCAGTTGGTCCTGGTGGTGGGTGACCGCACCTCTCTGGGGTAGTGTGTTAGTAATATTGTTGTTTTTGATTGTTGTATATGTAATTGCCAAATGGCTGCTTAATAGATGAGCATTGTTTTATCATTAATATTTTCGAATCCCCCGATTATATAAGATTATAAAATGTAATTAAAATGAAAACTCAGACTTATACAAAGATCAATACTCTTTACAAGAGATTTAAGAACCTTAACAAAGTGGAGCTTCCAAACCCTGCATGGAAGGCATTCCAGAACAAAATCATGATTGACTGTTATTCTGATGATCACATAAAGTACATTAGTAACTTGAAGTTTGATTGCTTCTCTAAGATCGACGGCACTAACACCAAGATCGTGTTCCTCCCGTCAACAGGACAGTGCTTCTTCGGTGGTAAAACTGATAATGCAGATCTTAAGCAACATGACAAGATCATGCCTTCTATCGTGGAGAAGATCGCTCCTAAGTTGAAGGAAATGTTTCCTCCTGAAAGCGCCAAGTTCGTGCCAGTCTTGAATGACAAGCAGCAGATCCAATACAGATGGCCTGACGGAGGCGAGAAAATCAAAGAAGTCACAGCAGAAGACATCAGAGACTACGGTACCATGTGGGCCGTAGACTTGGAAGAGGTCCCGGTCTACATCTACGGCGAGCTCTATGGACCTGGTGTCCAGAAGGGTGGTCACTACGGAGACACTCTTCGATTTGCGGTGTTCGACATCTGCCAACAGGGCTGGTTCGTTCCAATCGGAATGCTGACTGAGATGTGCAACAATCTTGGTCTTGACATGGTTCCTTATATTGGTCAAATGACTATCAGAGAAGCCGAAAATATGGTTCAAAAAGGATTCAAGACAATGGTTTGGGAGGCAAAAGACCCGGATTACATTGAAGAGGGTATTGTTGCACGTCCTATTGTACCTATCAAGGATCCTCGTGGAAAGAGAATCATTGTAAAGATCAAGTACTGTGACTATCATGAACTTGATGAAGCTATCAAGAAGGTTGGGCATGATGAGTACATGGGATTTTGCGAGTGGTACAAAGAGAACCAAGAAATGATTGAAAATATTGAATAATATGAGCACAATAGTCGACAATTTCAATATAATAGCCGATCTACTACCGGAAAAAGCGGACAAAGACACATTCTGGGTGATCCGGATCATCGAACGCAAAAAGGACAACCCCGATCTCTCTAAGAACAGCAAATGCTACAAGACATACACTGTCCAGAGCAGATCGGAACTGTTGGATCTGTACGGCAAGATCATCGATACCGCGGTCAAGAACAGAGCAAGAGCGTACTTCAATCCCAACGCAAGATCGTGGCGGAAAGTAGCGCTTGCAACTCTGAAGCGGACAGCAGAATACATCGCATCTGAGGACTATTCTTCCGTCATGGTCGCGGCCGACAGATGCTTAGACGAGGGCGCTGCAAAAGACCACAAGAAGATCTGGGTGATTGACCTGGACAAACCAAGTCAAGAAGAGGTGACAAAAAGCATTCTGAAGTACATCTCAGTGCCAGTAATTGCCGAGGTGCAGACACCCCACGGAAAGCACCTTCTCACGCATCCGTTCGATCCCAACGGCTTGTGGCGTGTGTGGCCACGGGAAGTAGAGCGTCCGGAGATCAAGAAAAACAACCCTACTCTCCTATATTACAATAGGATATGGGACGGTGAAGAATAAATACATAAAATAAAACGAAAATGATATATAAAATCCAGGATATTTTAAGAAACATCAAATGGAAACTTCAAAAAATCTTCCGGGGTTATTCCGATATAGAGATGTGGAACTTAGATGATACTATCTCTAAATGGATTGTACCTAAGCTTAAAACATTCAAACGCATCACCCAAGGATATCCGGCAAGCTTGGATACCTTTGAAGAATGGCAAGATATGCTAGATGAGATGATATTCGGATTTGAATGGCCTACGAAAGAAACGGAATGGTATGCTGAGAATGTATTTTATCTTGTTGATGAGGCAAAGGATGAGAAATTCAAAGAATTCAAGGCTCTTAAAGACCGGGCGCAAAAAGGCAGAATGTTATTTGCGGCGCATTTTAATGGACTTTGGTGGTAATTAAAGAATATAATATGGGTAAAATAAAAGATTTTAGAATAAACGATAATGGGATTTGGATTCCGAAATCTGAATTAATGAGGGTTCGCGATGATAAGGATCATTCGGGACATGCCTATGAGATTTTAGCCTGGGAAGCTAATGAGCTAATTCATCTCATAAACACCCATTATAGAAATCCAAAAGAACATGAAGATCCGGAAATGATGGAGCTAGCAAGAGAGTTGCAGAAAAAATTAATGCAGTGCACCATTGACTTCTTCCGGGAAAGGGGTGTTGAAGATATCTGGTCTGTGGCCTGGGGTGCCGATGATTTGCCATCATCTATTGAAAAAGGTATGTGGACCCCGTATTCCGATTCTTCTATTACCATGGAGAAGCTTACGGAGGATGGCCGAGTACCGGTAGCATTTGTGATATAGCTTAACAAAACGCATATTCGATTATATATTATCAATAAATTTAGAATATTATGAAAATATTAGAAAAGATATTAAACCCATTCATCAGAATAATCAATATTTTGATCATTTGTTTGACAATATTCATATTTATTTGTATGGGGTTTTTAATGTTGTTTGTTTTAATTCCGTTAGAAGTTATAGTAGTAACACCTGTTTTCTATGTTATTACGGGGAAATGGTATTTTGGTTCGCATGCTTTTGATAATTATAAATTAGACATGTGGTTCCCAATAGCCTTTAATATGGATACTTATTATGATAATTTTCCCAATTTGACAATACCCGAAATAAATTTAAGTAAATACTATGGTAGAAATAAGGAACACGCAAGTTTATGATCTTAGGGAATCAGCGATAGCATCCGGAAATGCTATGAGATTAGAACCCGAAGAAGTCAATGAAGAAAACTTTAATAGTTCATTAGAACGATGCAAACGACTTGCTAAACTCGGAGGAGGTACAGGACATTCTAATTTTCGCACCGGGATCCTTGTTGCATTCGACCTGAAGTACCCGCAGTACTTTTCAAAACAGATCCAAAGATATCATTTCTTCCAGTATGTGAGCAGCACTTCTATGATGCACCGCATTGTCAAGATGGACTTTTCAAAATGCTGCAACAAGTATGTGTCTAAGACTTCTATTAGACAAATGCAGACTTTAGTGGAATTTTATAATTTGATGGACCTCAACAAAGACAATGGCGATGTGTTCAATGATGTAGCTAAAGACTATAGAGCATGGGTAGACTCGGAGTTCTCTTGGGAATGGGAGCCCATCTGGAATGATCCCAAGGAAGATCTATTGTACGATTGCTATATGTGTATCATCTCCAACTGTCCGATGGGCGCTGAGCTGTGGGTTCACTGCTCGACCAACTACGAACAGCTGGCCACTATCTACAAGCAGCGAAAGAACCACAAGCTCAAGGAAGACTGGGGTGTGTTTTGCAAGTGGGTGGAAGGTTTGCCTTATGCCAAAGAATTAATTATTTGCGGGTAAGTGATTGAAAGACAATCATATCAAATTATAAAATAAAATTATCATGCAAGGATTAAATTTTTGGATTTGGATTTTTATTATTATGGTTTCTTTGTTCTTTGGAATTGTTGTATGGATAGTTACCGGAGACC
>Ga0310697_10003370_pt1 | contig 16234 bp, 34 predicted proteins | sample 172DNAGHGlowgp2_FD_203883 | JGI IMG/M metagenome (GOLD analysis project Ga0310697, IMG submission 203883) | Sheep rumen microbial communities from Palmerston North, Manawatu-Wanganui, New Zealand - 1728 DNA GHGlow gp2 (v2) (version 2) | ecosystem: Host-associated > Mammals > Digestive system >... | reverse complement strand
AAGGCTTGTAGCTGGTTTTCACTGAGGTATTCTTCTTAGCTGCCATTGTCTTTCTTCTCTCCTTTGAAAATGCTTAGGCTGCCACTTCAGGGCCTTCGCAGTTGACGAACTTCTTCTCAAGGCCGCACACATACCAGCTATACACACTGTCAGTGCTTACAAGACTGCCAATAGTGACACCGCTTTCTGTTAGGCTGTTCTCAAGCTTCTCTACTTCAGCCATGAACTCCTTGCGCTTAGCTGTCCTGCCCCAGTTCTTGCGAGTGATCTCAGTCTTGCCAGTAGAAGCACGGCGGTATTCACACACGTAGTAGAGCTGCTTGCTGTCATCCCAGCGGATTTCGAAGTTCAGCTGCTCACCGATGTTGTGCCAGTCACCATCATGCGGGCTGTTGAAGTAGCGGCTGATCTCAAGAACAGGACGCTCCATCGGCTTGATTCCATACTGGCCATTCTTCTTGCAGTAAGAGTCAAGAATCTTGACATAGATCTTGTGTCCAAGGACCTGTGTCGGAATCGCATTCTCTTCATTGTTGTCAATACAGATCCACTGAGGAATGAGCTCACCACACCAGTTGTGCTTGCAGACGTTGTCAAACCGCTGAGAAGGCTTGACAGACTTAAGCTTCGCAATCCATTCATCGCACTTGGCCTGGACCTCAGCATGAATCTTGTCACTGAACTCTTTGCTCAGGTAGCGCTTCACTCGGTATGGCCACGACGTAGCTGCTCCAGCATAGCCATTGAACCACTTGGACTCTTGAGCTTCACGCACTGCTTTGCGCTCAGGGGTGAGAGTTGCTCTCTTCATTTTGTTTTCTCCTTTTGGGTTGTTGACAGTTGTATTATATCAAGACTCTAGGAAATTGTTCACACTGTCATGCATTAGTTTTATACAACTTCAGTCCTTCATTGAAGACATTCATCGGAATAGTGATCTTGTGACCGAACTCATCTGCGCAGTTAGCATTGAGCCAGTCAGCCCAATACTGAGCTACGTCTTTTGAGTGAGCGTTGTCAATGTACTTGAATGAGTCCATAAGATCTTTGTCACATGTCCATCCATACTCAGTCTCAAGGTTCTTCTTCCACTCACGATCGTATATGGCGAACACATAGCCGAGGTCACGGAGCCTCCATCCCTGGCGGCTGTAAGAGTACTGCTTGACTTTGCGAAGAGTGAATCGCTTCATTTGTGTGTTCTCCTTTGTCTTAGTGGCTAAGCTCATGTCCAACCCACATGTCAGAGATGGCACTGCCAATGTCAGTGAAGAATGTCTTGCCGCCTTCTTTCATGAGGTCAAACAAGATACGGTCATCTGGATGTTCAATGATGTACTTCATCTTCCACAGCTCTGCATCTTTAGTGTTAGTAAACTGCGGTGAATAAGTGACACGCTTCTCTTCATTGATGTCAAAAGCACGTACACTCCAGTAGATGTATTCCATTGTTGTTTTCTCCTTTTAGGTTGTTGACATAGACATTATATCAAAAGTCTAGGAATTTGTATACATTCTGCTTCTAGAGTTTTTATGCATATAAGACTTTCCATGAGTGCAACGGTCAATAGGATCATATACATTGAATGCAATTGTTGCGCCCATGGAAGCTATGTTCTTATTACCACGCAGAGAACAAAACCTGCTTAGTCATAAGATTGTCAATGTCCTCGTCAGAAATAAATGAGCTGTAAGAACGAAGACCGTTGTTCGTGCCAATAGCAAAGTCAATCATGCAGTCAGGACCTCCACTGACAAGGCCGACCAGCTCATTCATTTTCGCAGCGATTCGCTTTGCCTTAGCTTCATCATCTACGACAATGCGGTACTTGCGTGACTGGCCGTTGTTTGACGCAAACTCGCCACAAGGCCGAGGACAGCGGCAGAAGTGGTCAGACTCCCAGTTGCGGTCGAACACACCAAACTTTGTGAATGAGCGCGAAATCGGATTTCCAGCAAGCATGCTGTTGCGCCACACGATCTTGACTGGCTTGACTATGAACCTGTTCTTCATTTGTTTTCTCCTTGTTCTTTAGATGTTTCCTACAATTTGATGGATAGCGTCAATCGCGGCTTGAGGCTCGAAGTCAGGATCAAATTCTGGATTTGGATCTCCATTGTCATTGGCTTCAAAGTATCGACGAAGCACATTGCGAATTCGCTCAGCGAAGTCATTGACGGAAGGATATTCGTCGTCGAGCGTGTTGTCATCATCTTCAAAATCCCAATTAAACGTTGGAACAGCGTCATAATTGTCATCAAACCACGCAGCAATGTACGAGTTGATGTCAGCCGTTTCAGGAACTTCAAGAACAAATGGTTCCTTCTTCATGACAATAGGCTGGTTCGGATTGGTCTTGAACTTGATGTCGAATACATTGATCTTCATTTTGTTTTCTCCTGTTGGGTTTTGACATAGACATTATATCAAAAGTCTAGGAATTTGTATACATTCTGCTTCTAGAGTTTTTGCTAGGCTGCTAGACAAAAAAGGCCTAGAGCAAAAGCTCTAGGCCACTGGATCACAACCAGCAGGAAAAATCAGTCGTAGTCACCGTTCGCTTCAGCGTTGTTGAAGAACTCATGGCGATACTCAGCCTGCTCATCAGACACACCACTCACAGTCTCATCACACTGGCTGTCATACTGGTCATCTTCAGGCTCAATGTCAGTGTCACCAGACAGTTCACCAAGCTTTTCCTGGCGAGCAATCTCATTGAGCTCATCATCAGTAGGCTCATCGCCATAGATGTCACCAGCCGGAATCTCAACAGTCTTGCTCAGAGCATTTTCATCGGCGACAGACTCTTCAAAAGGCTCAGGCTGCCCAGCAGGCTCAGCTTCAGGCACAGGCAGCTTTGCGTCAGGCTCAGCGACAGACACTGCCTTCTTAGTGACAGGCACGACCTTTACAGTCACATTTTGCTTAGGCTGCTTGCCAACAGACGCATACACGCACATCGAATCATTGTCAGTGACTACCTCAAATCCAGCGCCAGTGAGCTTGGTGATGAACGCATTGCGCTCAGTCTCATTCTCAATCCAGCTCTTCTTTCCAGAGAGCTTCTTGCAGAACTTGTTGAGGCTCTTGAGCTGAGCAGCTGCAGCTTCAATAGGATCTTCATCCTTGGCCTTGTTGAAAGCCTTCTTGAAATTGCGCTCCTTGGCCTTGAGCTCCTTAGCCTTGGCCCTCTTGGCAGCAAGCTTCAGCTTCTTGGCTTCAGCCTTCTTAGCTTTGATTTCCTTGAGCTTAGCAGCACGAGCGCGCTTCTTCTCCATCTTCTTGATTTTGCGCTGCTTCTTGAGCTCGCGGAGCTTCTTAGCAAGCTCGCGCTTCTTCTGAGCACGGAGCTTCTTCTTAGCAGCGGCCTTCTGCTTCTTCTCCTTGAGAGCTGCTGCCTTCTTCTTAGCAGCTTCACGGAACTTCAGCTTCTTAGCACGGAGCTTCTCCTTCTGCTCAGGCGTGAGCTTCTTGACTTCGTTCTTGTCAGTGGTCTTCTTGCTGGTCTTCTTCATTGTTTTTTCCTTTTTTGCTTGTTGTGAATTGTCGTTGTTCGACGCTTTAGATTTTATCAAGACTCTAGGAAAATGTTCACATTCTCAAGAGCATTTTCCTAGAGATTTTTTCACTAGCTCAACGGAGCTTAGCGAGAATGCCGTTCTTGCGGAGCTTCGGATAGATGATGTCCATCACGTATGAAGCTTCATCAAGGCCGATTCCCATGCTGTTCCACGGGATAGACGCACTGATGCGCTCACGCGTAGGCTTTTCACCTTCATAGTGGCGAGCCCACATTCCAGTCTTCACTGACAAAGTGATGTACTTCTGGATTTTAGACGCGAGGACGTTGAGGATTTCGGAACGGTTCATTTGTTTTCTCCTTATGGGTTGTTGATGAGGTTATTGTATCAAGACTCTAGGAAAATGTTCACAAAGTCAAGCGGCAATCTTGAAATAATTTTTCAAAATCTTCAGAGCTTCGCCCCAAGTCGTGTTGCCATCAGCGAGAAATCCAGGAATGTTGCACTGGTTCATAGGATCACGCGCATCGACTGGTGTGATGTAGTCAAAGTAGTAGTCAGCTCCATTCTTCATCGAGAGACCTTGGCGCTTTGCCCAGTTCTTGAAGTCAAGCTGGTTTGAATAGACAAGCGTGCAGCCAAAAGCTTGCTTTGGATACGTTTTAGAGTAGAAGTAGTACCTTGAATCCATTGTTGTTTTCTCCTTTTTAGGTTGTTGACAGTTGTATTATATCAAGACTCTAGGAAATTGTCAACATTCTTTGCTTCACTTCATGTAAAGTTCATATGATCCTTTGTCGTATGGAATGCATTTGACTAGCGTTCCACAGTGCCGCCATGGTATTCCATCATCTGTGTCAGTGTATATCTCAAGTGGCATTTCAGCAATGTACATGTCATCTACAAGCTTCCTGACGTCTTCACTGCATGTGATTTTTGGCTCTAAGCCATACTTGCTGCGTACTTTATTGACTTCTCTCCAATGTCTCTCAAGTGTCCCAAGAGTAGTCCATGCAGATCCAGGCATGCCTTTGTTCTCTGAGTGCCATTCAGCTGAGACTGAGATGATTGTAGAGTCTTTGTTCAGGACTTGTATTTTCATTGCTTGTGTCCTTTCAACCAGCGAGCTCACCTTCTTCTGTGACTTCCCATTTGCCGTCAGAGTCAGTCATGAACAGCTTGACGTCACGGTCGTCATAGTTGACATCAAGCGACTTGCACATCTTCTTGCACTCTTCTACGCACTCTTCAATAGTGCTGAATCCTTCACCTTCACAGACACCACCGTTCTTGCACGGAATTTCAAAGTTGTACGGATAGTAGTTCATTTGTTTTCTCCTTGTTGGTTGTTGACATAGACATTGTATCAAAAGTCTAGGAAATTGTTTACATACTTTCTAGAGAATTTCATGCAAACTCATTGACTTTATTCTCGACATTGTCGAACTCATACTTCATCTCTTCTTCATCTACGCAGACTGGGATGTTGACACCATCTGTCTCAGTAGCGAGATTCTCTAGAAGGTCCTTAGAGCCATACATTCCCCAGAGTGAAGACGTAGTCATCCACTTACGGCGCTTCTCATCCCACTTCTCAATGATGTAGCCATACACATGGCCATCCCACCAGTCTCTGTAAAGACGTCCTTCAATCTTAGCGAACTCTTCAAGCTTCTTCTGTGTCCAGTAGCTTGGATCCTCACAGACAAGCTTCTTGCAGCGTGCTGGAGTCGTGTAGAACGTGACTCCCATTGGAGCAAAGTACCATGTGTAGATAGCTTCAGATGGGACTTCTCCATCTGCTTTCTCAAAGACAAGGTCTTCATTGTCGCAAGGCTCACGAGGATTCGTCTCACGCACGATCCTAGCACGGTAGTCTGCAAGACGCACCTTGTCAGAGTCCTTGAGGTAGATGCGAGTGTCATTGAACAGCTTGCTCATTGTTTTCTCCTTGTTTGTTGTTGACATAAGCATTATATCAAAACTCTAGGAAATTGTTCACACTTCCTGCGGATAGAGCTCTTCATCAAGAAGCGCATATCCAATAGCCTGAAGGACAGTTGACGCTTCATCTGCGTCAATGCCATTGTCAATGAGGATCTGTTCAGCAGCTTTGATTTTTGCTTTGTCAATCATTGTTTTCTCCTTTTAGGTTGTTGACATAGACATTATATCAAAAGTCTAGGAATTTGTATACAGTCTTTCTAGAAAAACAAAAACTGCCTGCTGCTAAGGAGAAAAGCAGCAGGCAGTGTCTTTGTCAACAACTGTGTAGGTCAAGCAGCTTCTACATCAATGACGTCACCAACCAGCCGAGCTTCAGGATTCACCAGCTTCACAAGCGTGTCATTGAAGAACTTAGATGCAGCAGCTTGCAGAGTAGGATTCTTGATGCGGTGTGTCGTGACATACGAGCAAGCGTTCATGAGCCTGAAAGCAGAGTTGTCACTGCGAGGATTGTAAGTAGGATTCTCTACCTCTTCAACAACCATGCGAGCAGGATCATCACAAGTCTTGACAATGTCAAGAATAGTAGTGTTGCCGAACTGCTGAGCACGAGTGAGCTTCAACACAAGCTTTCCAATGAGCTCATCAGTCAGCGGTGTGTTCTTCATCAGCTGGATCTGGTCAGCTACTGCAGACTTGTCAGAGCTGTACCTGCTGAAGATTGTGTCAATCTTCTCAAAGACACGGCCAGACTCTACATTGCCTTTAGTGTGACGGATCCTAGACGGAACGACAATTCCATGGCATACGCCATTAGAGCAGATGAAGACATTAGTGCCAATCATTCCATGGAAAGCGCGTGTCTTGTCATTGTTGTTGCAGAAGCCAATGCTCATAGTGTAGTCAGGCTGCTGGTCATTCCTGACATCAGCAATGTACATGTAGCGCTCACCATCTTTCTTGAGACGGCCCTTCTCATTAACAAGCTGGAGATTCAGCTGCTGAGCTTTCTCACGGAAGCGAGTGAGAATGTCAAAGTGCGGCACCGGCCTGTGGACTGTCTCATTGCTGAGACGTGCTTCAAGTGCAGGCGATGAAAGCGCTCTGATTTCATCGACATCTACAATGTTCTGGCTGTACCACTTCTTGTCTGTGCATATTGTGCTCATAGTCTTTCCTTTCTTTTTAGTTGTAAATTACGTAGGCTGCTAGTATCAGTATGATGAACAGCAGTGCAACTGCAGGGATCCACAGTGGACTCAGCACCCACCACCAGCTCCAGCTTGCTACTGCACCAATTCCTGCAAGCTTCAGTGTTATGAACACTATAGCAAGCAAGCTGCAGAACCCAATGCCACCACGCTTCACTACATTGACTTCAGGCTCTTTCTTCTTAGTGTACATGATGCTGTCAAGCAATCTGTCATAGTCAGACATCTGTCATTTCCTCTTGTTTTTAGATTACCGCTTGATTTTGCCGTCACGCGTGAACTTAGTCTCAATGAGCTTTCCACCAACTTTGCGCCAGAACTTGACTCTAGGGTCAACCATTCCATCATGTCCGGCTAAAGACTTAGCTTCTTTAGCTTCCTTCAAAGCTGTCTTGATGTTGTTGAACGCAGTTCCACGAAGATACTCTTCACCCCATTCAGTCATAGCTTCAAGTTCTTTGCCATCCATGAGATAGCTTTCACGCCCTTCGACATTCCACCATGCAGAAGAGCCATCATCATCAGACACTACTTGGATGTAGATTTCCATTTCTTAGATTCCTTTTGTTGTTAATGTAGACATTATACCACAGATTCCATGAAAAGTGCCAGTATTTTTAGCAGCAATTTCACTGCTTAGCTGACAGCTTGAAGTACTGCCAGAAGCACTTGACGCCATTCTTCAATTGGACGCAGTAGTAGTCATTCAATTGGACGCAGTAGTAGTCAAGTGTATCAGGCTTGATCCATCCAAGGTCTTTAGCACCAGCTTTCAAGCACACTGTCAACTGCGCATCAGCCTCAATGTGGCTCTTAGCTTCTTTAGCAGACTTGAACAACATTGTGCACATAGATGACAGGTTGTCATTCTCTTTGCGGAACACTACAGCATACTTGTTCATTGTTTTCTCCTTTTGTTGTTGACATAAATATTATATCAAAACTCTAGGAATTTGTTCACATTTCTTTTGCATAAAAAGGCCCGTCAGGAAGGAGAAAAGACCTGACGGGCCACATACGCAGGGTTTTCGTATGCAAATCACAGAAATCTATATGCCTTCTTGCCAAGGTGCTTCAGCTCAGCCTCAATCTTCGTCGCAAGGTCACACTCCTTAATCATGTAAGGGTAGATATCGATGCCGACGTTGACGTTGAGGACGTTGAACTTGGAGTCATAGTTGAACGCCCACTTGTCATGCACATGTCCACAGATGTTGATGATCGTATAAGCCTCATTGCAATGTCTGCGAATAAAGCTCTTTCCATTTGGATGGTCATGCGTATTCTCTGTCGTAGACGGATAGTGCTGGACAATGCAGTCAAACTTGCCAACCTTGCGGAAGAGGATTTTGCCAGCAGTGTTGCAGCGGTTGTTGTCGTCATGGTTGCCCTCAAGCAAGATGATATTTGCATTCAGCTGCTTCAGCGCATCACGAGCAGATATCTGGTCCTCACGAACACCAGTGCCACGGTCAAGACCACGCTGGATGAAGTCGCCAACATGGATGATTGTGTCAGTTTTGTCTTTAGCGCGCTGGTTTGCCTGCTTGATCAGCACTTCAGTCATGCGTTTGGCAGACTTGAAGTTGCGCTTGCAGACCTTGAGAATCAGCTCATCATTTAGGTGCCAATCTGAAGTGAAGAAGTCCATTTTATTTCCTCGTTAAACGGTCATATTCAATTGCGTACTGCATGTACTTGTTGATTGCGTTGTCAAGCTCTTCGCAACAATTGTAAATGTCAACTTCATTGCGAGCATGGCGGATCTTCATAGCAGCAGCATAGACATTACGGTTCAGCTCGCCATCAGGAGCAAGCAGTTCTTCAAGCTCTTCTTCACGAGTCTTGACTTCCATTGTAATGACTGAGTCAATCTTCATTGCTTCTCCTTACTTAGCGATTTCATATTTTTCCCACGGGCAAGACTTGACTAATTCTTCATTGAACTTCGAAGCAATCGTCTCAACCTCTTCACGTGTGTCATAGCCCTTCGAGAAGATGCGCTTCTTGAGCTTGCCATTGTCACCACGGATCCACTAAGCAAGGCGGTACTTAAGCGCAGATTTAGGCGTATGCTCATAACCGAAGCGGTAATCTCTACGACGAGGAGTGTCTTTCTGGACAAAGTAGACGTGCGGCGCTTTCTTCAGTTTCATTTGTTTCTCCTTTTGTTGTTGACATATACATTGTATCAAGACTCTAGGAATTTGTTTACATTGTCTAGCTTGCTTTTCTTTGATGTCCGCAGAAGCCTTTGTACCCACACTTGAACTCATAGCCGCAGAACCTGCACAGTCCAAATTCAGTGTCGCAGACAGGAAGCTCACTAGCTTCTCTAGCTTGATATGCTTCTACAAGTGCATGGTATGTTCCAGACTTAGACTTGCAGTAGTTGTCAAGCCATGACCAGTCAGATGGCGTCATAGTCAAGTCTTTGAGCTTTGTCGTTATTTCATGGTAAGTCATAGTTTTCTCCTTCAGTTGTTGACATAGACATTGTATCAAATCTCTAGGAATTTGTTCACAGACTTAGGCTGCAAAAAAGAAGCTTTGCAGGAAGGAGAAGACCTGCAAAGCTCTTTTCAAAAATGTCAGGCTGCCTGTCAAGATTCAGCAGTGCATGACACTACTGCTCCATAGTCTTTGAACAAGTTCACTAGATCATCATATGTCAATGCCCATATAGTGTTTCCAAACATGTTCTTAGCGCACCATGCACCATAGCTTTCAAATATTTCCCATTCCATTTCGTCTTCTCCTTCTAAAAGGCTCAGGCTGCCTGTCTATATTGTACTTATAGACGCTACATTCAACTTGCAGTCAAGATCATTTATCTTCTTGCTGAACTCCGAGACTACCTTGAACAAGTCAGCTTCATACTTAGCTTTGAGCAGCTCTTTAGCTTCATTGAGCTCTGCACGAGCTTTCTGCTTAGCAGCTTCAATAGCTTTACGAGTGAGAGGCTCGCTGATGACACGGCTCTTCTCAGCAGCAGATGACCTGAAGATGCGGCCCTTCAATGCATCATATACGCAGTATACGTCAGCGACAGTGACATCTGCAGAGCGGTTGAGATATGCAGACTTGTTGCTGTGGTTAGTGCGAGACCACCATCCTTTAGTCCAGCCATTGTCTTTGCCTTCTTGGACAATGACAGTTTTCAGCTTAGTAGCATACCAGTTGAGAAACTCAGTGTCAGACATCCTTGCAAATGGATTGTCAATGCTGCGGCCACAGTACATGCCATAGTAGTCAGCATTGACCTTGAAGTAGATGCGGTTGTCGCCATCACGGCAGACCTGCAAGTTAGTCCAGTACTTGTCATATCCGCGAGAGTTCTCCCACATTCCATCGCTCAGCTGTCCATGCACTGAGTCAAGAATGTCAAATGCAATGTCACCATAGAATGGCGTGTTTATTCTGCGTACGTTCATTGTTTTCTCCTTTTAGGTTGTTGACAGTTGTATTATATCAAGTCTCTAGGAAATTGTTCACATTTTCATTTACATTCATTAGAATAAAAAAACTAAAAATGGCTCTCCATCCGGAGAGCCACTGTATCGCAAATAAGGATTTTACTGATACAAAGAATTAGCTTAGATATTAAGCATGGTACAGACGGCCATGCCACAGATAGACGTTCAAGTTGACGAAACGCGCAAGCTTCTCGTCCCAACGCTGCAAATGGCTCTGGCGAAACGCAATGCGCACACCTTCAGCACCAGCAGGAATGACACACTTGGTGTTGCAGTACACAGGATGCTCAAGGCCACGAGTCATCTTGATGAATTGATACGACTTGTTCATTTGTTTTCTCCTTCTGAGTTGTTTTTCGATATAGACATTATAACACATCTGCTGGAAAATGTTCACATTCTTCAAGCTTCTTTTTTAGCTTGAAATGCAAGATGTTTCTTGAATACTTCAAGCAGCTCACTTGTCATTCGCTGGCTGTCAGAGTTCAAGCAGTAGTAGTTGACTATGTCTCTGATGTCATCTTCAAGATTTGGCTTGATAGTACAGTTGCTAGTGTCGTCCATGGTATTTCTCTCTGTTTTCTTATAGTGAAGGATCTTGGTAAAAGCTGCAGTAGCCAATGCAGATTGGATATCTGCCTCGGCGTGCGCCTGTAGTGTTGTCAAGCAAGTACCAGCTGCCGCGCCAAGCTTGAAGATACATAGTAGGTGGTGTGTCAGGCTTGTAGTCTTCATGCTTCATGGACCCTTCAGTCCAGCTGTTAGCGAACCAGTGCTTAGGCTGGTACAGTCCAATAGTCTTGCATGCTGGATCTATGAAGCTGATGTAGTACCCATAGCTGTCAGAGCCACAGTGCTTAGTAGCTCCTAAGCCAATAGCCGCTTTAGAAAACAATTCATCTGTAGAGATTTTGCTCTTCATGTTCTTGAACTCTCCTTTAGTTGTTGACATAGACATAATATCAAGTCTTCAAGAATTTGTATACATTCTTGAAAAAGAAAAAGCTCTGCAGGAAGGAGAACACCTGCAGAGCTGTGTGTCAACAATCAATTCTCTTCATCAATGTCAAGTTGTGTCATGATCCATTGTCGTTCTGTCCAGACAAAGTCATTCACTTCAGTAGCAGTTGGAACTCTGTCAGCGAAGTTCTCTTCAATAAGTGACTCAAGCTCATCAAGCTTGCCATGCTTGGCAACTGTCTTGATGACATCCTCAGCATAGCTCCAGAAAGGAAAGCTGCTTATTGAGAATTCTCTTGTGTAGACCATGTCATGCTCTCCTTGTAGTCATTCTGCTGACTCAGCAGGTGCAGTCTTCTTGACAATGCTGTGGACTTCAACCATCCAGCTCCACCATTCATTCTGCAGCTTCTCAACTGCTTCTTCTTCAGAAGAAGCTGCTATGTTAGCATGAGCAGGAAAGTGGTAGAAGCTTGCAGTCTTGCCATTTACATGCTTGAGCGTGTACTCAATGTCATAGATCGTTTCCATTGTCTTACTCTCCTTCATTGAATTCATACACTTGGCCACCAGCAGCAATGCGCTTGACAGTGTCAAGGTTTATAGTCCTGAACTGGAAAGACTTGTCAGCGAGCATCTCTTCAACGCAGAGCTTGTCAGTCGCAGCAAGCGTAGCTTTGCGCTTAGCAGTAGCTTCAGGATTTCCACCAGTGCAAGAAGCTTCAAGCACCTTAGACTTGTGGCACACCATGTGGCGAAGAGATCCATCTTTCTTGATGAAGTCTACTGTGATGAACTTTCCAACATTCTCTTTGATGATTGACTTAGCAAGATCAATACGTTCTGTCTTTGTCATCTTGATTTCTCCTTGTTTGTTGTTGATGAGACTATTATATCAAGACTTCAAGAATTTGTATACATTCTATGCTTGAAAAGTCTAGAAGCTGATCAATCTTCTAGACTCTTACCTCACTAGAGGACAGCATGCTTGCAATCATGCATTTATGCGTTCTGCTTGCTTGCGCGCACAGGGTGCATTAGTCCCACTAGACATGCATCTAGCTTGCCCACAACTGCAAACGGCGTGGACGTGTCATTTGCTGCTGAATATGCTCTTTATCAGCATTGCCATAGCTGTCTTGCGCATATGAGCTATCTTGAGCGCGTCATTTCTAGCAGTCTCATCTGCGTCTTTCACTAGCTTGAACAGCTCTTCAATGCTCTTGTTCACTGCTTCTCCAACTACAGCTATAGCTTCATTTATCTCAGTGCACTCAGGAAGAGCTTCACTGTTGAACTTCTCTTCTAAGTAGCGCTGCTGCAGTTCAGCTACTTTCTGCTGAAGCTGCTCCTTGTTAGGGTCACTGTCTGCAAGTGTCTCTGTCAATGCTTTGCCCTAGAACAAAGCTGCTATCTCTTCATTTGTCATCTTTTCAGTCCCAAAGTGTCTAAGCATACTTCCTCATCCAGTCCCAGATGAAGTTCCACTGCTTCATCTGCATGCTGAACAGCTTCTTGTAGTCAAACATGTCATAGCTGCCTTTGACTATTGGCAGTGTGCTTCTGAGCTTCTTGTCTGTCTCTTCATTGTCAGCGACGCCATGGCAGCTGTAGTAGTTGTACTTGCATATAGCATCAAGAATCTGCTGGTATGTGCTGTTCTGGATCTCTAGAGCTTTCTTCTCTTCTTCTTCAGTGATGTTGAAGTGCTCTTTGTTGTACTCAGCTAAGTCAAACTCTTTGTCATGCTTGTGAAGTTCTTTGCGTGCTTCATCTATGAACATCTGTGATATTCCATGCTTTGAAGTCATCAGCAGCTTGACATTGTGGACAATAGTGTCTAAGATGTATGAATCTAAGCTCCAGCTAGCTTTGCGGTCTTGCCTGTACTTGATGAAGTACAAGATGTCAGCTATCCACCACTTCAAGTCAGCAAGCTTGCTTGTCCACTTCTGCCAGCACCACCATGACATGCTGTCCCAGAGCTTCTCATACCAAGGCGTCTGCTTGCGGTCAGCTTCAATCCATGCAATATGGTCTTCATACAGCTTGACTTTGCCGGTCTTCTCATCAAACACGCGCAGTGGCTAGTATGTGTCAATGTAGTATGTGTAAGCTCTGTTAGCTGCTTTCTTGTACTCTACTAGCTTGTCATATGCTTCATCGTCGTCTTCAGCATAGAACTTGATCATTGTTATCTTGCGCTTGCAAGTAGTGTTAGGAATGTCTTCAAGCCTGATTATCTTGTAGTTTGGCTCTTTCTTAGTGCTGCTTTCCTTAGCTGGCTTTCTAGGCCGTCTGCTTTTAACTGTCTTGTTCATGATTTTGTATTTACTTCAACAGCTTTCCAAGAAATGAAGACGCAGCCTTCTTGTCTATTCCAGGAACTTGGCTCAGGATCTTCATGAACTGTCCCATGTTCTTCTTGACAGGGTCTATGCTGCTTCCTTCAAGGACTTTCTTGACTTCAACTTCAGTCTCTTCTGCTGTCAGAGCTTTAGGAAGATATGACTTCAAGATGTCAAGCTCTTGGATCTCTTTGCTTGCCAAGTCATCTCTTCCAGCAGCTTTGAACTGGTCTATAGAGTCTTGATGTGTCTTAGCAGACTTCTGCAGTGCTTTCAAGCATGCATCATCAGTGATCTCTTTTCCAGCATTCACTGTCAAGTTCTTGATGTCAGACATGACTGTCCTAAGGCAGTCGCGCTTGACATTGTCATGCGCCTTCATGGCGTCTTTGATGTCATTGCTTATCTTGTTGTACAGGTCGCTCATTGTCTTGGTCTTCTTTCTTCTAGCTGTCTTGGATCTTCTGCTTCTCAGCAAGCTTCTTGTCTAGCTCTGCCAAGTAGTCGTCTATGGTCTTCACGTCAAAGCTTGATATCTTGTTTGGCTCATCTTTAATCCACTCTAGCAGTATGCACTGCACTACTTCAAGCGCACTTGCAATGTCATTGTCTTTCAAGAAGTGGTTCACTGTCTTGAACTCAAGCAAGCGGTGCTTGACACTTCCATCTGATCTTACACTGCACACTAAGTTTATCTCTGGATATCCCCATCCATGGTCTCTAGAGTCTTTCCACACATCTGCTCTCTAAGCAGTCTGTGAATCAATAATGTACTTAGCATAAGGACGTACTTTGAATTTGTCCATCTTGCTCTAGTTGAATTTGTACATCCAGCTCTAGCCTTCAGCTAAGAGCTAGTCTCTGAACTTCTTGTTCAGAAGCTTTGTGAAGAATTTTCTGTTAAGCATGTCTATATTATATTGTTTTAAGCTCTATACGCTGTGAAAGCTAGAAGCAAAAAGCTTCTAGCTTCCGGCACAGTTCTTGTGCTGATATAAGCTTAGGCCTTCCGCTTAACTGACTTCTTAGCAGTCTTCTTAGCAGGAGTCTTGACAGCCTTCTTGTCAGTCTTCTTCATCGTAGTCTTCTTAGCAACTGCCTTCTTAGCAGTCTTCTTAGTGGACACAAAACGGCCCATAGCGTCACGCTTGATCATGTCTTTGTCTTTCTTTGTTTGTTTTGTTGTTGAACTTGCACATGCAAGTATCATTTTAACGATGTATATATAATACCACATTAGCATGCTTGAGTGCACTTTTTGTCTACTGAAGTAAATAAATTCATCTTAAACATAAATAAAGGTACATCATAAAATGAACATAAGATATTTTGAAGGACAGCTTGACAGAGCTTGGAGAGAGCTTGCTCCAAACTACCAAGGCTTTGACAAGCCTGTTGTGATTCCAGGACGCGCACTTGGTGCAAGAGCTCCAATGTACATGCGCCGCTACATTGACATGGAAGCAGACTCATTCTACGTGTTTGTCAAAGGAAATCCACTAGATGGAAATGTGTCAAGAGAAGCAGCATGCAGCTTGTTCAAAGAGCTGTTTGTAGACTAGCTTGGCATGGGTTCTTCTATGCAGCAGCCTGGAATGCCAATAGAGCAAGCAGTCAGCATGGAAGTGTTGCCAGCTCAAGATGACACTAACTACTAGAGATACTATGATGAGCAGATGGATCTTGCTAGCTAGGATGATGAGCAGCAAGACAGCAATGACCAGTCAGATGACGACATCATAGACTTAGATGACAATGGCAATGTGATTGCTGTCAATGGAAAGCGTCAGCCTGGCACTGCAGTTGGCACTGCTTAGACTACAGCTGTTGGAATGCCTAAGCCTATCTTCTACGCTGTGTGCACACACGTGTCTTCAGCTGGAAACCAGCGTGGCTACAGCAGAGGTGACAACCGTCTTGGACGCAGAGGTAGTTCACAGAGATATCTTAGAGAAGCAGAAGAAGGTGAGACATTAGCTATTGACAAGCTAGTAGAGCTGACTCCTACTGCTGACAAGTCAAAGCTCTACATTGCTAAGCGCAATGATGGCGTATTCCAGTGGTTCAAAGGTGAGGATGACTCATTCAACACAGTGTTTGTTGGCTCAGCTAAAGACTCTAAAGACATAATCAGCATGCTGTGCAAGAAGTATGATCTTGATGAAGTAGATGATGAAGAGATCATTTCTAAGCTGACAGACTTGCTGATTGCAGATCTTCCAGCTGCTATGGCAGATGATGGAACTGCAGCTGACAATGCAGCTGAAGAGACAGCTGATGATGAAACTAATAATGAAGAATCAACTGATGAAGAGTGATCTTCTCAGTTACTGAACAGTTAAACAAGAAAACAGGTCCTCAGATTTTTCTGAGGACCTGCTAGCATCATGCAAACATATGTTCAACAAACTAACGTATATCTATACAACGTATATCTAGTATTAATCAACCACTATATCTACAGGAATCTATTGCATGACACTATATATTATACTCACTTCTTAGCAAGTTGTGCAAGAAGTTCAGCATTCTGCTTGACAAGAGTAGCGATGTTCTCTTCAAGCGTAGGTGCACGGTTGGCACGGCGCTCCTTAGCAGCTGCCTCACGTTCCTTGTGCTCCTTGACAGCGCGCTTAGCGAACTCATCCTTCAGAGCTGCTTCATACTGGCAGTCTTCAGCGGTCTCGACAAGCACACGGAGCTTGCGGCCAAAGCCATCGCCCTTGACATGGTTGAACTTGCGAGACTTAGGATCTTGGTCAACAATGCC
>Ga0310697_10003367_pt1 | contig 16239 bp, 7 predicted proteins | sample 172DNAGHGlowgp2_FD_203883 | JGI IMG/M metagenome (GOLD analysis project Ga0310697, IMG submission 203883) | Sheep rumen microbial communities from Palmerston North, Manawatu-Wanganui, New Zealand - 1728 DNA GHGlow gp2 (v2) (version 2) | ecosystem: Host-associated > Mammals > Digestive system >... | reverse complement strand
TCCCACGAGAGAACCGTTTGTAAGAACTCTTAGGGGCATAATGAAGCGCGACATGTTGTGAAGTTTCTCACAGCGTGTCGCGCTTCCTATTTTAACGTGTCGAGTGTTCTATTTTAACGTGTCGAGTGTTCTATTTTAACGTGTCGAGTTTTCATTTCAACACGTTAAGTTATAAAATAAAGCGTGGCCAGTTGAGAAACCAGCCACGCTTCGTTTACATTATGGGAGAGTGATTATTCCTCACCCCAGATATCCCAGTCTTCTTCTTTAGTGTGGGCTTCGCCACCATTACCGGTGCTGCCACCGCTAATGCCAACATTACTGTCAAAGCTTGTGCAGATGATGCTTGTGATCTCAGCACTTTCCACCTTCAAGAGGGGAGTCATATAAATCTTTTTCATATTATTTGTCCTCCTATTATTTATTTAACAGTAACTTTGCGACCACCGTTTACGTAGATACCCTTCTGTACGGGCTTGCCTGCGAGCTTGCGGCCACTAAGGTCGTACCATTCGCCGCTTTCCTCAACGTTGAGGTTAGCAATGCCAGTAGGATCGTTAGCACCGTCAAGGTTCGTGCAGAACTTCACGCCTTCGCCTTCGCCGGCTGTTACGCCAGTCAGGTAGAAGAAGCCGCGAGTTGCAGCAACGGAAGCACCACCCTCAGGATAGTACAGAGTGTTGTCTGCGCCAAGGAAGAGGAAGCTCTGGTCGGTGTCGGGGAACTCTGTCCAATCGTAAGTGCCGTAGAACTCGACTTGAATGCTTTCGTCGTCGGTTGCTCCACCAGCGTAGTACTGGGCATTTGAGATAGTCACGTTAGCAAACTCGGGATTCTCGACGTTGCTGCCAGCAGCCCACTTGATGATGTAAGGATTGCCACCAACCATGCCGGGATAGCCATAGTCTGCAAACATACCCATTGCTTCGTCGAAGTTGAGCGTAACGATGTCGTTTTCTTCGTCATAGTCAATGTCTGTGAGTGTGCGGAGTTCGCCGTCAGCAAGAGGAGTCTGTGCAAATTCTTCCTCAGTGAGGTCGAAGGGCAGGAAGATGGTGTTCCATGTGCCGTCCTTGTAGAAGGTGCGGTTAGCAAGAGTGACATGAGCAAACTTGCCGTTGAACTTGTTAAGCAGGTCGGTGTTGCTCTCATTGCAATCGAGCGTAACGAGTGCGAACTCGCCGAGCTCGCTCCATTCGGACTCGTTTTCGCCCTTGATGCTCTTAATCTGATACTCGTAGGCGTTGTTTGTAGCAAGGCCGCTGATGGTAGCCTCAGGATCGTTAGTAACGATTTCGGTCCAAGGCTGCTCATCAGATTTAACATAGAGTCCGAAGTCATCAACGTTCAGATAGAACATGTCTGAGCAGTTGAAGTGACGGATTGCGATGTAACCTTGCTGACCAGCGTAAGCGCTGAGGTCGGCAGTGTATTCAACGTATTCGCCAGTTGTGACAGTCTCAGGAACCAAAGTGATGGTGAAGTCTGATACGTCAGCAACCTCATCAACAGGAGCAAGATAGATGGCGAAGTGCTCACTAGGATAATTGGGATCCTGTCCGCAAAGCCATACGCGCATTGTGCCATCGAGGTCAAGCTTCGGAGTAATCAGCCAGTTGTCGGGAGTCAAAGCGCCTACATTATTAATGTAGCTTTGAGAGATAGCAGCGTTGGTACCACTAACGGTGCTAACATCTTGTGTTACGCCCCAATCGTTTCCGTCTCCGTCAGCGTCAATAGTTGTCCAATCTTCGGGCATACCGTTTTCGAAGTCCTCGAAGAATGTTGCTTCATAAGTACTAGGAACTCTGTAGCGAACTACGTAATCTTCGCCATTGCCTTTCCATGTGAGGTTAGCGCCGTCGGCTGTGAGGTCAGCTACGATGTCGTAAGGAACAGGATTGTTGTTCAGAGTTGTGAAGGTTGTCGTTGCCCACTGGCTCTCACCGTCGGCATAGACAGCCTGTACAGCAACCTCATACTTCGTGTCTTCATCAAGACCTTCGATGGTGTAGGGGCTGGTAGCGTTTTCAACAACAGTCCAAGGCTGCTCTTCGCCTTCACCAGGCATGGTGATTGTGACGTCGTCAACGTTGAGTCTGAACATGTCTGAGCAGTTGAAGTGACGGATAGCCACATAACCTTCCTGTCCAGCATACGCGCTCAAATCGACAGTGTATTCTCCCCATGTGCCTTGTACCTTTCTTCTGCTGGAGGCTGGTGTGCCTGCAGAGGTCATGGTCCATTCCTCGATGGTTGTAAAGTCTGCGGCATCGGTGTTGCCTGTCGTAGAAACAGCTACGCCGAAGTGTTCTGCTGCCCAACTTGCATCCTGTGCACAAGCCCAGAATGTGATGCTGCCGCCAAGCTTAACCTTCGGAGAAACGAGGTAGTTGTCGGGAGTGAGGGCTGCATTCTGATAACTTGCAGATGTCATGAAGGCTTCACCATCATGTGGGGTGAACGCACCTTGTGCGGTGGTAAGTCCATACCAGGTTTGTCCGTCGCCGTCGGCATCGATGGTTGTCCAGTCGCCAAGTTCTTCTTCGAAGCTTTCTTTTACTTCATTGCCGGGAACGTATACTCTGTAGCGGAGGTTGTAGCTGTCAGCGTCGCCAGTCCAAGTGATAGTAGCGTCGGTTGATGCTGCTTCTGCTGCGAGTTCTGTGGGAGCGGGATATGCGATGTCTGTTGTGAAGCTGACTTCATTGCTCCACTTGCTCTGCTTCTCGCCATTGATGGCGCGAACCTTAGCGGTGTAAGCTGTCTCGGGAGTGAGGCCAGTCAGCGTGAATGGGTTGCTGTCGGCAGCGATGAGGTTCTCCTCGTCGCCGTTGAGTGCAATCTGCCAAGCAGTTGCTTCGCCGTTCTCTGTCCAGCTCAGGACAGCACTCTTGTTGCCAACTTCAGATACAGCGAGGTCGGAAGGTGTGGCAACCTCCTCAGCCGTTGTGAAGTTTGTGGAAGTCCAAGCGCTCTCGCCTTCTTCGCCATAGATAGCCTTAACTCTTACGAGATAGTCTGTCTCAGGAGTCAGGCCAGCGATTTCTGCGGGAGATGTAGCGCCTTCAACTGTTGTCCAAGTCACAGAAGAGAAATCTGTTGTGCCAATCTCAGCATGAATCAACCAGCAACTGCCGCTAACACCTGCATTGGCCAGATCCCCCCAATTACCATAGTAAAGCCATCTGCCATTGGCGTCACCAAGTTCATCGTTTGCGATCGCTACTGCGGCACCAGTGGGATTCGTAACAACAACCCAAAGGTTCTGTTCGGGATTGACGGTAATGTAATTGAAATTAACATCTACGAATTCATTGGAAGCTGTCAGGGTGTAAGGACTCGAAGCGATTACTGTCCCAGGTTCTGTTGTGCCACCTGCGTAGATGATGACTGTGCCTGTTGCTGCTGCTCCGTCGAAAATGCTGACTTTGTTCAGGGCATTTCCTGTGAAGCTGCCTGCGGGGAACATAACAGCGTAGTTGAATTCGTCACCACCGGCAGCGACAGTGCTAGTGGCTGTTCCGTTGTCGTATTTGTACCAATCACCAACGAAGGTTACGCTGCTTGGATCTGCGTATTCCAGTACGTAGCTTGTTGCGCCTTCTGCAGGAGTCCATGTAACGGTGGCTGTTGTAGCTGCGGGCTCAACTGCGAGGTCAGTAGGTGCGGGGAACTGTACGTCTGTTGTGAAGGTGATTTCGTCGCTCCAGAACTCTACTTCGTCTGTTGCGGGACGAACCTTAACAGCATAGGTTGTCTCGGGTGTGAGGCCTTCGAGAACGTAGGGGTTCTCTGTGACGGTCACCTCTGTGTATTCTGCAGCACCGGCAGCTGCGTAAGCGAGAACCCAAGATGTAGCAGGATTGAGGCTTCTCTCAGTCCAGCTCAGCGTAGCGCTGAAAGCGGTAATCTCGGATGCTGCGAGGTCGGCGGGAGAACGCCAAGGAGAAGCAGCGCAGTTTACGTGCCAGGTCTCCAGTACGCCAGCTGTGGGAGCAGGCTGGCTGCCGGCTTCTTTCGCAAGAATGACTTCGTCGTTGATGTCGGTGATGACGAAGCCGCACTCGTACTCATATGATAACTGGTTGCCGGAAACCCAAGTGAACTTGATGTCGTGGTTGTTGGGCACGTCAATGGCAATGGTCTCGGGGCCCAAGCCAGAGGCAAGTGTAAGGCTAGCAATTTCGATGCCTGACTCAACATCTGTAATCACAAGTTTAGCGCTGGACCAACCGTCGCCGTAGCTGTCGGTGAGGACAGCCTGAATCTGGCACATATCGTCGGAGATGGCGGTGGTGAAGGTGACAGGATTGCTCCAGTCGCTCATTTCTTCGCCTCTCTTCGCGCGTACCTTAACAGTATATACTGTAGCATACTCCAGACCAGTCAGTGTGGTGGGGTTCTCTACGTTCTCTGTAACGGTACCGTTGACGTCGATGTCGAATACTTCTTCTTCGCTCGACCAGCTGATGGTGGCTTCTGTGCCGCCTTCATAGCTGACCTTGAGGCCCGTGGGCTTGAGAACGCCGTCGAAGCTGCCGCCTGTGTATGCAAAGGTGGTCTTCGGGATGAAGTCGCGTGCGGTTGCAGTAATTCCGTCGAGGCTGGAGTAGCCGTAGCCTGTGATGCTTGCACCTGCGGCTGTTACGCCATAGAAGGAAGCGCTCTTGTAACTACCCTTTACTGTCTGGTAAACGCCAACAAGGAGGTTACCGCCACCATAGGTGTAGCTGCTGGTGAAATCGATAGTCATCGTCTCACCTGTTCCGTCGAGTGCACCTTCATAGACGATGGTAGCACCTTCTGCGCCAGTGAAATCGGCGAGTGTGGTCTCGCTCACTTCTTTCAGGAAGACCTGGAACTGTGCGTCTCCCCAGCTTTCAGTAGCGGGAGACGACAGATAGAAGGCCATCTGCGAGATGGTGCCATTAATCATGCTGGCCAGCTCTTCGGATGGAATGATGAATTCGCACTTGTTGAATGCGTCACCATAAAAACCATACACCGGTACGTAGGCGCTAGTTGCTTCTCCATCTTCGTACACGGTCAGGGTCTCTTGTGCTGCTGCTCCTGATGTTACCAGGGAGAGGAGCACGGCAAAGAGCATTGTGAATGCTTTTGCCAGGAAAGTAGTTTTCCGTTTCATGTAGTTAATACTTTGGTTAAACATTTATTTAGTTAAAACTGTTGATTCGTTTTTTTTATACAAATCGCCTACAAAGTTACGACTTTTTATGAGAACAAGCAAGCATTTTGTATCTTTTTTGTCCTTTTTCTCGTCTTTATGTAATATTAACGCATAAATATGACACAACAAACGGAATAAATAACCATCGCAAAATAGAAAAGAAAACGCCGCACGCGGGGATTGCAATTTCCGCGTGCGGCGTTGGCCATTTCCGCGTGCGGCGATTGCGATCCCCGCATGCGGCGTTTTTTATCACTTCACGACGACAGTCTTCTTGCCGTTGATGTAAATGCCTTTCTGTGCAGGCTTTCCAGCGAGCTTGCGACCTTCGAGGTCGTACCATGCATCGTTAAGGTCATTAAGTCCGTCAAGGTCTTCGATGCTTGTCGGGTTGTCTTCTCCGATGTTCGTGATGTACTGTTTGCCGTGACAAACGCCTTCAGCAAACTGGAAGTAGGCGCGCTGTGTGCCGATGCGTGCTCCGTTGAGGGGATAGTAGAGCACGCTGTTGCCTCCTATGAAGCGTATGTTCTTGTCTTCGGCAGTGAAGAGGATTGGGCTGTATGAGCCCTTGAACTGTATGGTGCCGTCCTCTGTGACGAAGTCGTTGTTGACGTTGCGAATGACGACGTCGTTGAAGACAAGGTCTGCTTCGGTGAGTGTCTCGCCCTCTGGCCATTTGATGAGGTATGGTATGCCTGCGATGATGGCGTCGAGCTCGCCTTCTTCGGTGAAGTTGAGTGTGATGACGTCACCCTCGACGTATGCCTGGCTGAGTGCGCGCAGGTCAGCTCCTTGGAGGGGACTGCCTTCGAGTGTGAGGTCGAAGGGGAGGCAGATGGTGTTCCAGTAGCCGTCCCTGTGGAAGGTGCGTTCGCCGAGCGTTACGTTGCAGTGCTTTCCGTCGTGTGCCTCGATGATGCTGGCGTTCTCTGGGTTGTAGCTGCTGAGCACGATGTTGTAGAGCCCGAGCGTGGTGAAGGTGATGGCTTCGCTCCATTCTGTGGGAGCTTCCGCGCCTTCGCAGTAGCCGCGCACCTGGACTTCGTAGGTTGTCTCTTGAGTCAGCTCTGTGAGTTCGTATGACGTTGCCTCGATGTCGTTGATCTCTGTCCAGTCTTCTTCTGCCCTGTATCGGAGGTCGTACTTTATGAGTTCGCTGTCCCAGACGATGACGGCTGTCGTAGTTGTGATGGCCGTTGCCTCGACGTTAGTGGGAGCTGGGTATGGGTCGCCGCAGCTGACGTGATAGGCGACGGGCTCCTTCATTCTCTTGCTTCCGGAGAAGATGAGGTTGCCCCTGACGTCGTAGGCAGCGTATGAGCACTCGTGGTCGTAGCTGCCCTTTACCCATTGGAACTCGATGTCGCGGTCGTCGGGCACTTCGACGTAGTAGGTCTGCACTTCGTTCTTTGCAGCCTCGCTGGTGCATGAGAATGTGCCGAGCTCTGTGCCTGTCAGTACGTCGACAAGCTTGATGGCTGCTCCGTTCCATCCGTCGCCCATGGCGTCGGAGAGTTCGAGGCTGATCTGGCATGTGACTTCGGAGAGGCTGGTGGTGAAGCTTACGGGCTCAGTCCAGTTGCTTACCTCTTCGCCGTCCCTCGCGCGTACCTTAATAGTATATGTTGTGGCGAGTTCGAGCCCTGTCAGCGTGGTGGGGTTGCTGACGTTCTCCGTTACTTCTCCGTTCACTTCGATGTCGAAGGCCGGTGCATAGCTTGTCCAGCTTACTGTTGCCTCGATGCCGCCAACGTAGTGGACAGCGAGGTCTTTGGGTACTCTGAGCGATGTGCTGTTGCCCGGTGTGTACTCGAACTCAGTGTCGGGCCTGAAGTTCTGCTGGCTGATGCTTGAGCTGTATCCGCCGACGGAAACGCCGGTGATGTTCTCGCCCTTCCATGCAACCTGGCTGTAGCTGCCGGTCTGTGTCTGGTTGAAGCCGACGAGGAGGTTGCCGCCCTGATAGTAGAAGGGTTCGTCGAAGGTGACGGTCATTTTCTTGTTCGAGACGGACAGGCTGCCCGAGTAAACTTTCTCGAGTGTGCTCCAGGACTTGAGCGAGTTGATGGTGTTGTCGTCTGTTTCGCTCAGGTAAACGTCGAACTTCGCACTGCCCCAACTTACGGAACTCTGTGTGGCGCTGAACGTCATGCTTGTGATGGTGGAGTTTGCCATGTCCTCGATGATAGCTTCTGCGATGATGAACTGGCTCTTTGTCAGTTGGTCTGTCCAATAGCCGTATATGGGAACGACGCCGTTGTTCAGGTTCTGTGTAACGACAAGCGTTGCGGAATCTGATTCGCAAACGATGTATTCACCGTTGGCGTTAATGTAGCACATGAGGAAGGTGTACGAGCCTGTTTGTGTGGGTGTGTAGGGGATGACAACGTCCTGTGTGGTGTTGCCCGGTATGACTACGCTTTCCAGGTCCATGAGGTAGTCGTCGTCGTCTTCCCTCAAGCAGAGCCAGATGTCTCCGTCGTAGGGATCGTCTCCGTCGTTGGTGATGTTGAAGGTGATGTTGACGGTGGTGTTGGGCTCGACAGCCGTTTCGCTCAGTGTTATGCTGTTGAGGATGAGATTGTTCTCGTTGGGATCGATGTTAGCGATGGTGCCGCTTGCTGTCGACTTCTGTATGCCGATGACTGCATCCTGTCCGTAGTGGAAACCGTCGGTAGATGTGCTGCCGCCGATGCCCTGCTGGTCGGGGTCGAGTGCAGAGAGGACGAAGTAGTTGTCGCTCATGCCGCCCCATCCCCAGTTGATGTGGAAGAAGTCGGTGTTCTGCTCGAACTTATAGCCGTCGCATACGAACTCGTGTCCGCCGCCCGATGAGAGGCCGCCGTAGCAGACGGGACGGCTGTGTGATACTTCGTGGTAGATCATGTCCGTCCAGTTCTCATAGGTGTAAGAGCTGCGGGAGACGAAACGTGTGGTGTAGGGGTTGTAGTCGAAGTAGTCGCGGAGGGCGATTGCGACGTCTTCGGTGTAGGCGCCCGACGACTCGTCGTAGTCCATCTTCACGCTGTAGCCGCAGTACTTCATCAGAGTTGCCACTGCTGTTGCCTCGGTGGTGGTGTAGCTGCCTGAGTAGCTGTTCTTCATGTGTGCCCAGTCGAAGGTGACGGCTGGCAGTGAGGACAGATTGAGTCCCTGAGTGGCAGTGGTGTATCCGGGAATGGTGGCAGTCTGAGCCTTGGGCCATTTGTGGTAGTTCATCACCTGTGCCATTGCCGTTGCCACACAGCCTGTAGCGCACTTTCCGCTACTGCCGTACCAGTTGCTGTAGTTGGGGCAGAGGTTGTTGTAGGGCGTGCCTTGGTTCCAGGTTGTGGTGACGAGGGGTGCGACGGCTGTGGTGGGGTGGGTGCCGACCTTACCGGTCTTTGGCACTGCCACACTGCCGCGTGGTTGCTGCTGCAGCCATGCGATTTCGTCGGCATAGCCTTGCAGCCAAGCGCGCATGTTGTCGGGAATGTTATTTGCATCGAGACTGCCCTTCTCGCTGAAGCCGAGGATGGGGCGTGTGCGGTCGTCGTTTGATACGATGACAAAGCCGCCTTCGTTCTCAACGTTGAAGACGTAGAGTCCGCTCACTTTGCCTTGCAGCTGGAGCTGCGGCACCTGTCCCTGAGCCTTGCGGGGTTTTCCGGGAGTTGCCTTTTGGCCTGTCAGGAAATCGATGGCCTGCTCGAGAGCCTGCTCTGTGGTAATGTTTTCTGCCCAAACGCCGCTCACGCAGAACAGGGCAAGGAGTAATGTCAACACGATTCGTGTTAAGGTCGTTTTGTTGTTCATTTTTTATGATTTAGTTTTTTTTACTTCGCAATTATCTTTGTCTAAAAAGACAAATCGGCCGCAAAGTTACATTTTTTTCCATAAACCACCAAAAGAAATCTGACATTTTCGTTCGAAGCATTTCGCTTTGGATTTCGGCCTGTCGGCGATGGGGCAAAAAAAACGCCGCACGCGGCGATTTAATTTCCGCGTGCGGCGTTGGTCATCCCCGCGTGCGGCGATTGCAATCCCCGCACGCGGCGTTTTAAACTTCACTACTCTTCGTTGCCTAAGAGAATCTTCATCATTTCACAAGCAGAGTAGGGGACGGGAGTGCCGGGGCCAAAGATGCAGGCCACACCGGCCTTGTAGAGGAAGTCGTAGTCTTGTGCAGGGATGACGCCACCGGCGGTGACCATGATGTCCTCGCGGCCCAGCTTCTTCAGCTCTTCGATGAGCTGAGGAATGAGTGTCTTGTGACCTGCTGCAAGCGAGCTTGCACCTACGATGTCCACGTCGTTCTCCACTGCCTGACGAGCTGCCTCGGCCGGTGTCTGGAACAGGGGACCCATATCCACGTCGAAGCCGCAGTCGGCGTAACCTGTAGCGACAACCTTCGCGCCGCGGTCGTGACCGTCCTGACCCATCTTGGCAACCATGATGCGGGGACGGCGACCGTTCTTCTTGGCGAATTCGTCGGTCATTTCGCAAGCCTTGTCGAAGAGCTTGTCGTTCTTGCTTTCACTTCTATACACGCCTGAAATAGTTCTGATTACTGCTTTGTAACGGCCCACGATGGCTTCGCAGGCATCACTTATCTCACCCAAAGTGGCCCTGTGGCCTGCGGCACGGACGGCGAGGTCGAGCAGGTTGTCCTTGCTCTTCTTGCCTTCGTTGAACTCACGCACGCACTCGGTGATGGCCTCCAGATCTTTCTTCACCTGAGCCTCGTCGCGATGTGCACGGAGCTCCTTCAGGGAAGCCTCCTGCTGCAGACGCACGGCGGTGTTGTCAATCTCGAGGATATCGATGGGATCCTCGTGGTCGAGACGATACTTGTTCACGCCGACAATGGTCTGTACGCCGCTGTCGATGCGGGCCTGAGTGCGTGCCGAAGCCTCTTCGATACGCATCTTTGGCAGGCCGGTCTCGATAGCCTTTGCCATGCCGCCCAGCTTCTCGATCTCCTGGATATGCTCCCAAGCCTTGTGATACAACTCGTAGGTGAGTTTCTCTACATAGTAAGAGCCGGCCCACGGGTCGATGTGCTTGCAGACTTGCGTCTCGTTCTGGATGTAGATCTGCGTGTTACGGGCGATACGGGCGCTGAAGTCTGTGGGCAGGGCGATAGCCTCGTCGAGGGCGTTAGTGTGCAGCGACTGGGTGTGACCCAGCACGGCAGCCATGGCCTCGATGCAGGTACGGCCCACATTGTTGAAGGGGTCTTGCTCTGTCAAAGACCAGCCTGACGTCTGAGAGTGTGTACGCAGAGCCATAGACTTGGGGTTCTTCGCTCCGAAACTCTTCACAATCTTTGCCCACAGCAGGCGGCCAGCACGCATCTTCGCGATTTCCATGAAGTGGTTCACACCGATAGCCCAGAAGAAGCTGAGGCGAGGTGCGAAGGCATCCACGTCGATGCCTGCATTGATACCTGCGCGCAGGTAGTCCATACCGTCGGCCAGCGTGTAAGCCAGCTCGATGTCGGCCGTTGCGCCTGCTTCCTGCATGTGGTAGCCCGAGATGGAAATGCTGTTGAACTTCGGCATCTTCTGAGAGGTGTACTCAAAGATGTCGGCGATGATCTTCATGGAGAATGCTGGCGGGTAGATGTAAGTGTTACGCACCATGAACTCCTTCAAGATGTCGTTCTGGATGGTGCCTGCCATCTCCTCCAGCTTTGCGCCCTGCTCCAGGCCTGCATTGATGTAGAAGGCCAGGATGGGCAGCACAGCTCCGTTCATCGTCATTGAGACGGACATCTTGTTCAAGGGGATACCGTCGAAGAGGACCTTCATGTTCTCCAGAGAGCAGATGCTCACGCCTGCCTTACCTACGTCACCTACTACGCGCTGGTTGTCAGGGTCGTAGCCGCGGTGTGTGGGAAGGTCGAACGCTACGGACAGACCTTTCTGGCCGGAAGCGAGGTTGCGGCGATAGAACGCGTTGCTCTCTTCGGCCGTAGAGAAGCCGGCGTACTGGCGGATAGTCCACGGGCGGAAGGGGTACATCATGCTGTACGGGCCGCGGAGGAAGGGAGGAATGCCTGCAGCGAAATTCAAGTGCTCCATGCCCTCGAGGTCTTCCTTCGTGTAAACGGGTTGAATGTCAATCTGCTCGGCTGTCTTCCAGTTGGCAGTGATACCATTCTCTTTTTGCCAGGCGTGGCCGTCCTTGGCCTCAATGCCGGCAAAGATGTCTATGTTGTTGAATTGTTTGCGTGCCATAATTAGATGCCGAGTTTAGTGTTATACTCTTTCAAGGTCTCCAGCTGGTTAGACCTTACGTGGATAAAGTTCTCGATGCCTGCTGCCTTGAGGTCTTCCGCGCAAGCCGGAGCACCTGCTACAACGTAGAGGGCGCGGCCGTTCAGGTACTTGAAGGCAGGGATGGCATATTCTGCATACTCGTCGTCGCTTGAGCAGATGACAACGATGTCAGCACCTGCGGCAAGGGCTGCGTCAACACCTTCCTCTACGGTCTTAAAGCCGAGGTTGTCGATAACCTGATAACCTGCAGCGGCCAGGAAGTTACAGCTGAACTGAGCACGAGCCTGACGCATTGCCAGGTTGCCGATGGTCAGCATGAATGCAACGGGCACCTTCGCAGCCTTCTCTGTCTTGAGGCGGAGTGCTTCGAAGTCGCTTGCCAGACGAGATGTCTTGATGGCAGGAATCTCGCTCTCGCAGCCGCAGCTGCTCTTGCAGCAGCACTCGACGGGTTCCTTGCCTTCGCTCTTCTCGGTGAAGTTGGGGAACTGGTTCGTGCCGAGCAGGAACTCTTTGCGCTTGTCGGCATTAGCATGACGAGTAGCGTTTGTTTCGTTGATAGTCTTCTGCACGGAACCTGCCTTTGCAGCTGCCAGGAAGCCACCTTCTTCCTCAACAGCGAGGAAAAGCTTCCAAGCTTGACCTGCGAGAGCGGTCGTGAGCTCCTCGATGAAGTAAGAGCCGCCAGCAACATCGACCATGCGATCGAAGTGGCACTCGTCCTTCAGCAACAGCTGCTGATTGCGGGCAATGCGCTCTGCGAAGTCTGTCGGCACTTCGTAAGGCTCGTCGAACGGTGTCACGACGATGCTCTCCACACCTCCGAGGGCTGCAGACATGGTCTCTGTCTGCGAGCGAAGCATGTTGACATAGCTGTCGAAAAGTGTCTGGTTGTAGGTTGTCGTGAAAGCACAAACGTGCATCTTGGCGCTCTCCTTGCAAGCGGTGTACTGACTGACAATCTGTGCCCACAGCATACGAGCGGCGCGCAGTTTTGCAATCTCCATGAAGTAAACACCGTTGATGCCAAGGTTGAACTTGATGCTCTGTGCTGCAAGCTCAGGAGCCACGCCAGCTTCTGTCAGCTCTGCCAGGTACTCGTTACCCCAAGCGAGAGCATAGCCGAGGTCTTGGTAGCTGTAAGCACCGGCGTTGGTGAGCTTGTAGGCATTTACTGCGATAGGACGGAACTTGGGATAGGCGGCAAATGCCTCAACAAGTGCCTTCGCATCCTTCAGCTTCTCGGTTGTGTCCTTGCCCTTCATGAGCATCTTCTCCAGCGGGTCGAAGCTGAGGCTGCCTTCAACCTTTTCTGCGTCAGCACCCTTCTTCTGGAAGTAAGCCACGAGGATTTGAGCGAGCTCAAGCGCCTTGCATTGGCAAGTGCAGAAGTTCAGCTCAACGCAATCCACGTAGATACCTTCGAGCAAAGTCTCGATGTAATCTGCACTAACCTTCTCAGAGGGGATGCAGAAGCCGAGGCTTGTCACGCCCTTGTTCAGGATGTCGAGCGCCTTGGCGTTGGCTTCCTTGGGGCATTCGCACTTGATGTCCTGACGGACATACCATTCGTTGTCTGCGGCTTTATTGCCGCGAACGTAGGGGAACTCGCCTGGGAGAGCATTGACAAGCGGCAGCTTATCCACATCTTCCTTCAGGTAGAAGGGCTCCATGCTGAAACCTTCATTGGTTCTCCATACCATTTTCTTCTGATAGTCTGCTCCCTTGAGGTCTACCTCAATCTTGTCGCGCCATTCCTGACGACTGGGCGCAGTAAAATCAGAAAAGAGTTTTTCTTTACTATCTGCCATAAGTTATTAATTAAAATATGTTGTTATGTGTGTTTATGCTTAAAGGCGTACAAAGGTACGAAGAATTATTGAACATTGAACATTGAACATTGAAAAATTATTCGTTTAATTGGCATTTTCGCACTTTTTCCCTGTTTCCTATTCCCTATTCCCTAATCTTTTCGTACCTTTGCAGCCGAAAAAGGGAAAAAAGAAGTAAAAGAGGAAGTCTCGTCCGCGAGCGAAGCAAGTTTACTTCCATGAGCGAAGCGGATTAACTCCCCTATTTACTTCCCATTAAATTCGATATTTCATGGACTGGTTGCAGCCTTTATTCTCATCGACCGACAGCGTGGCTCACATCGTTTTGCTCTATGCGTTGGTCATTTCCGTTGGTATTGGTTTGGGTCGCATTAAGGTGGGAGGCATCTCTCTGGGGGTCACGTTCGTGCTTTTCGCAGGCATCGTGGCTGGACATTTCGGCTTCACGGGAACCTACAATGTGCTGACGTTCATTCAGGACTTCGGACTGATTCTCTTCGTCTATTGCATCGGCTTACAAGTTGGACCGGGCTTCTTTGAGAGTTTCAAGAAGGGAGGCGTCCAGCTGAACCTGATGGCGATGAGCATCGTACTGCTCAACGTCCTTTGCTGCATCGGTCTTTACTTCCTTGTTTTCTACGACGGAGGAGCCGCAGATGCCGAGAACTCAAGCAAGCTTGCCATGATGGTGGGTGTGCTTTGTGGAGCCATCACGAACACCCCAGGCCTTGGTGCTGCTACGGAAGCCTGCAATCAGGTCTTCGGAGCAAGTGCTCCGGCTATTGCCAACGGCTATGCTTGTGCCTATCCTCTTGGCGTTCTGGGCATTATAGGTGCAACCATCGCCCTTCGTTTCCTTTGCCGCATCAGTCTGAAGGACGAGCAGAAGCAGATCGAAGAAGAGCAGGCAGCCAATCCTCACGCCACTCCGCATCGCATGACCCTCGTGGTGAAGAACGCCTATCTTGCAGGCAGGACAATTCTGCAGGTGCGTCAATTCCTTGGTCGCGACTTCGTTTGCAGCCGTATTTTACAGAACGGACACGTCAGCATCCCCAATCGCGATACCATCATCTCCGAAGGAGACAAGATGTTCATCACTTGTGCCCAGGACGATGCTGAAGCAATCCGTGTATTCATCGGACCTGAGGAGACGGTAGAGTGGCAAGAACAAGACGTGCCGATGGTCAGCAAAAACATACTCGTTACTCAGCCGTCGATGAACGGAAAGACGTTTGGACAAATGCACTTCAGTTCTGTCTATGGCGTCAACGTCACAAGAATCCGTCGTGGCGATATGGACCTCTTTGCAGAGCGCAACCTTCGGATGCAGATAGGCGACCGCATTGTCTGTGTCGGACCAGAAGATGCCGTCGACCGTGTGGCTCATAAGATGGGCAACAGCGTCAAAAGCCTCGACCATCCTAATCTCTCCGCTATCTTTATCGGCATCTTTGTCGGGATCATCTTTGGCGCAATACCCTTTGCCATTCCTGGTGTCCCGACGCCCGTCAAGCTTGGTCTGGCAGGGGGACCTCTCATCGTAGCCATTCTCATCGGACGCTTCGGATACAAGGCAAAACTCGTCGCTTATACCACCACGAGTGCCAACCTCATGCTTCGCGAGATAGGTCTCGCACTCTTCCTTGCCAGCGTAGGCATCAAGGCAGGAGCAAGCTTCGTCAACACCGTCATTGAAGGCGATGGACTGACCTATGTCTGGTGCGGCTTCTTGATTACCATTCTGCCAATCCTCATTGTTGGAATCGTGGCAAGACTGTTCTACAAAGTGAACTACTTCACTCTGATGGGCATGATAGCCGGCAGCTGTACCGACCCGCCAGCACTCGCCTTTGCCAACCAGACAGCAGGCAACGATGCCCCAGCCGTCGGGTATAGCACTGTCTATCCTCTCAGCATGTTCCTCCGCATCCTTACGGCACAGCTCATCATCCTGCTGCTTTGCTTCGTGTGACGCAGGGCAAGGCAAATCAACTTAACGTGCCGAGTTTGCCAACTTAACGTGCCGAGTTTGCCGATTTAACGTGCCTCGTTCGGAGAAGAATCATAATATAACGTGAGTTCGACGAAAACTATTCAGAAGAGAGTAAGCTGATTATCAAACACTCTGACCACCTGTATTGATGGTTTCTTGGGGAAGTAGCAGTAGGCAGCAACACTCTGTCCGAGACTGTCATCAGAGCGCCTTTCATATTGCTCTTTAGTTTAGTGATGAGCTGAATGCCGTCCGTGAAGAGCTTCTGGAAGAGGTTCTTGCTGATATACCCCTTGTCTGCCACAAGCTTGTCGAATATCATCTCGATAAATCTCCTGTTCTCCAGAGGTTTCCTGTCATCCACATCGCCAGGCGTAACCATGAAGTTCAGCAATTCTCCTCTTTCGTTACAGATCAGGTGCAGCTTGAAACCGAAAACCACCCCATCGAGCACTTGCCTCTGGCTGCAAAGCCAATACCTCATTCGCCTGCTTTCTGCTTCCAAAGCATTCGGCTTAACTACTTAACTACTGTCTACTTATCTATCCCCCCAAAAAAGCAGTTAATTATTAGCACCTTAGGTGGGCCTCAAAACGCCGCGTGCGGCGATGGCAAATTCCGCGTGCGGCGATGGCAATCCCCGCGTGCGGCGTTGGTCATCCCCGCACGCGGCGTTTTGCAATGCCCCACAGGGGCTCTAAATACCCCACCTCGGCCTTCGGCCACTCCTCCCCTTAAGGGGCGGAGAGCCGGGCTGCGTCCCAACTCCCCTCCCCCTCCCCTTGGATGGGAGGGGAGTCTTGATGCCAACTTTCCTTGCCGAGAGGATGGGATGGGAGTCTTGATGTTGCCACCCTACTCCTCTCCCGTTTTTGGCCCAATAATGCTTGCAAAAGGTGTTAGGCAAGCTCTGCTGTATACCTTAATATTACGCGCGTGTGTTTCTTTAAG
>Ga0310697_10003366_pt1 | contig 16240 bp, 13 predicted proteins | sample 172DNAGHGlowgp2_FD_203883 | JGI IMG/M metagenome (GOLD analysis project Ga0310697, IMG submission 203883) | Sheep rumen microbial communities from Palmerston North, Manawatu-Wanganui, New Zealand - 1728 DNA GHGlow gp2 (v2) (version 2) | ecosystem: Host-associated > Mammals > Digestive system >... | reverse complement strand
CAGCAACGAGTTCAAAGCCTTCAGCAATATCTTCCGCCAGGGCGACCGCATCTTCTTCATCAGTTCGATCTTTGGCGGCACGGGAGCGGCAGGATTCCCCATCATGGTGAAAAACATCCGCCAGGCGGCCAACCTGGAAGGCATCGAGAACCGTGACGCCCTGAGCCGCGCCCCCATCGGCGGGCTGACTGTGCTCCCCTACTTCACCCTGGAGGGCAACAAACATGACCAGCGCATCGCCACCAGCGACTTTATCGTCAAGACCCAGAGCGCGCTCTACTACTACAAGAACACGCTCACCGGTGCCAACGACAGCAACGTGAACAGCATCTACTACCTGGGCGACCAGGTAAGGAGCAAGCCCTACCTGTATGACCCCGGCGAACACGGGCAGCGCAACAATGCCCACCTCGTTGAGCTGATAGGCGCTCTGGCACCGCTGGACTTTGCCGGAGCCCCCGACAACAAGCTCACCGACCCCGACGGCTATCCCTTGCCCACCACGGCCTATGAGTATGCGCTGGCCAAGGACGACCTGAGCCTCAACTTCCTGTCGCTGGGTCACCGCACGCGCCAGCTCATCTATGAGCCCATGAGCAAGTTCCACCTGCTGTTCCTGTTCCTGACCACCGGCTTCAAGAACATGATAGGCCAGGGATTCACCGAGGATACCCCCAAGATCAAGAGTGACTTCATCTCGTCGCAGTTCTACCGCACGCTGGTCGATCACTTCCTGCTGGGTTACGCCCAGTGGCTCACCGAGATGAACGACAACATGCGCAGCGTGGCCTTCTTCAAGCCCGGCGAGATCGACATGTCGCACGCCATCGAGGGCGTGGGAATGCGCAAGCGCCTGCTGGGTCACTACAAGGTGGATAACGACGTGCTCAAGGCCGAGATGAACAAGCTGAGCAAGAACAATCCCGCCTACAGCGACCGCACCGTGGAGTTCAAGCTGCTCGACCTGTTTGACAAGGCGGCCCACAACGTGTTCACCGAGCGCTACGAGAACATCAACTAAGCATTTAGCACAACAACTAGGGACTAGAAACTAAGGACTAGAAACTAAATATGAGCGAGATATTATCCTATAGCAACAACACCATCAAGAATGGCGAGGAGGACTGGATTGCCCATGCCCCCTACAGCGACGACGACATCGCGCGCATCAAGGACCCCGACGGAGGCTTGAGCGAGAATCCCCGCACCGCCATCCCCAGCCCGCTGGCCCAGCTGGATCTGGTAAAGAACGCCTTCAAGCAGCTGGCCAACGACCGCCTGCGTGGAGCGAGGATGAACGAGCGCCTGGTATCCAACGCGCTCGACGTGGCGCAGCTGTTCTTTGACTACGAGAACCACAAGGAGTACCTGCGCATCATCCGCTGGAACCGCGAGGAGTGCATCGAGCAGCTGAAGTCCAACCCTCAGCACCGGCTGTACGGCGAGACACTCGACCTGTTCCTGCGTAGCGACAAGGTCTATAACTTTGACATGCTCAAGGACTGGTACATCATCATGTGGGACCGCAAGGTGCTGGGCGGCACGTCGCCCGCCTCGATTGTGATGGCCGCGCCCGCCCTGGGCACCATCGACGCCATCAAGGTGGAGCAGGGCGTGAGCCTGTTCGGCGAGACGCGCCACCTGTGGCAGCGCGACGAGGACTTTGTCTATTACATGTACCTGCTCATGAACGCCTACCCCACCCTGCGCCTGCACTGCGGCGAGGTGTATTCCTACATGCAGAAGAACCTCGAGCCGCTACGCCAGAACCGTCCCGAGCTATACCGCCGCATCACTACCGTCATCCCCAACCTGGACGCCCTGGACGAGGGCCGTGCCAGCACGGTGCTGGAGCAACTGGAGCACAGCTATGACCCCTTTGGCGGCGGGATTGACGTGAGTGTGCTGGGAGCGCGCTTCTATCACAAGCGCTCACTCGACATCCGCACGGCAGCCAGCGAGAGCGACTTTGTCATCACGCCCACCCTGCCCCAGAGCAAGAGCGAGCTGCCCCTGGTGCTCGTCAACGGCTTCAACGGCAGCGTGGAGCACTTCCGATATATCGACAAGGAGTGGGACAGCGCCACCCAAGTGTATGCCGGCGGCGCCCCCTTGAACGACCGCAAACTGCCCGACACATCGATACAATACCCGTTTGTCACCACCGACGACTTCCTCACCGACACCATCGTGAGGCTGGACAGTGGCTGCGTGATCGACACCGACCACTTCTTTGACGGCAACCTCAAACCACGCACGCCACAGCCCACCTGCGGCTACCTGCTGCCGTTGAAGCCGCTGCTGTTCACCTACTTTGACACCGACTACCTGAAAGGGACCATCGCCGGTCGTCACGTGATGGATATAGAGGAGTTTGCCGACGGCAGCGTGATGGTGACCCTGCGCATCCGTGTCAAGAAGGGCGAGAACCGCTACATCGAACTGTCGCGCAAGTATTTCCCCATCAACGACCACACGTGGACCTTTGACGAACGGCGCGGCACAGGCCGCGTGCTGGGCGCCACCATGTCCACCTCGATTTTCCCGTTTGTCAAGACCGATGCCAACGACGACTACACCGTGGAGCTGTTCACCATGATCGAGAACGGCGGCGCCACCCTGCGCTTCTACAAGAACGGCATCAAGACCGACGGCTTGAACGTGCGCGACGCCATCCGCTCCCACTCGGGCTACAGCACCGCCTACTATGACGTGGACGGCTCGTTTGACTACATGGAGGTGAGCGTGAAGAATCACCTGGGACGTTCCAGCGGCGTGATTATCCCGCAGTGGAAGCCCTATGCCCCGAGTGCCAAGGAGTTGATCTTTGCCGTGGACTTTGGCACGACCAACACCCACGTCGAGTGGGCCGAGCGTGGCCAGCCCAGCCAGCCGTTCACCTTTGAATACGGATCCCAGCAGGTGCTCGTTGCCTCATTGCACAAGCCCCACTCACTGGAGTATGCCGAACAGGTGCAGCGCGTCGAGTTCGTGCCACGCGAGATCGACAGCGTTTATGGTTTCCCGCTGCGCTCCACCCTGGCACGCAACGAGAACAGCGGCATGGGCTGCAACCTGTTCAGCGATGTGAACATCCCCTTCCTGTATGAGCGTCAGTACTTCCATGGCTATGAAGTGACAACCAACCTCAAGTGGAAAGGCGATACCGAGCTGGCCAAATCCTTCCTGCGCGAGTTGACACTGCTCATCAAGGCCAAGGCCCTGCTGGAGAATGCCGACCTGCGCCGCACCGAGGTGGTATATTTCTACCCCGTGAGCATGGGCGGCGCCGACCGCGACATGCTGGAGCGCACATGGACCGAACTGTTCAACACCTACATCGGCGCCGACAGCGACCGCCTGCGCTGCTATCCCGAGAGCCTCGCTCCCGCCTACTACTACAGCGGTGCCGAGGTGGCCGGCAGCAGCTATGTGTCGATCGACATTGGTGGCGGCACGTGCGACACGGTGATCTACCAGCCCAGTAGTGACCGCATGAGCAGTGAGCCAGTGGCCATCTCGTCGTTCAGGTTTGCCGGCAATGCCATCTTTGGCGACGGCTTCACCGACAAGGATGCCGACAACAACCCCTTGTTGCAGCACTACACCCGCTACTTCATGCAACTCATCGAGAACGACAAGGGCAACAACATCGCCTACCTGAGCAGCATCCTGGCCGACATCATGGCCCAGAAGCGCAGCGAGGACATCAACGCCTTCCTGTTCTCGATCGAGAACGTGGAGGAACTGCGCAACCTGCGCGAGATCGACCGCAACCTGTACAGCTACAACGCCCTGCTGCGCAACGACAGCCAGCGGCGCCTCATCTTCATGTACTTCTACTCGGCCATCATTTATTACATCGCCCAGGCAATGAAGCAGCGCGAGTATGAGATGCCCAAGCAGATCTACTTCTCGGGCACGGGCAGCAAGATACTGAACATACTGGGTTCGCACAACCGCATCAACATGCTCACCCAGATGATTGTCGAGCGCGTGTATGGCAAAAACTATACCGAGAACTTTGAAATCAAGCAGGAGATAAAATGCCCCAAGCAGATCACCTGCCGTGGCGGCATCAAGCTGGAGAACCGCCGTTTGGAAGGCCAGGCCGACGTGACCCGCTACAACGCCACCAGCGTCAAGCGGATGCGCTACTGCTGCTCGATGCTGGGCGAGGATGACCTGACAATGGCACAGGTCGAGTCGATCGAGGTGCGTGACCGCCTGGTCGAGAAGGTGAAGGAATTCAACCGCTTCTTTGTTGAGTTGTGTGATGCCACCATCAAGGACGAGTTCGGTATCGAGAACAACGTGCTGCGCCTGTTTGAGAGTGTGCTGAGCGACAACCTGGCCAACTACTTGACAGCAGGCATCAACACCTTCCTCAAGGGACGCTATAACGCCACCGATGTGGTGGAAGACGTACCGTTCTTCTATCCCATCATCGGCGTGATACGCCACAACCTGCTCAAGAATATGCGCAATGACGTGATCAGCAAATTTAACCAATAATCATAAATCTCTAATAAAATTATGAAACGCTTAACATTACTCATGGCAGCTATGATCTGCCTCGCCACCTCGGTACTGGCGCAGATTTCCGAGAACCAAACCCTCTCCACCACACTGTGGAAACAGGGTGTCGCCACTTGTGCCCACTACACGGCTCATGCACGCGGTTTTGCTAAAAAAATCGATGAGATCAAGGCCAAATACCCCCAGGGCTACACGCTCGATGACCTGAATGTCGTGTACGAGAACCAAGGCCGCAAATGGGAGAAAATCTACAATGAATTCAAGGATGTGGAGGACCAGAACGGCAGCATCAGCGACCTCAAGGAACTGGTAACACCCCAGATCTGGAAACTCGTTGAGCCCGAATTCCAAGCATTTATCACCGAGCATCCCGAGGCCGCCCAGGAAGTGCCTGCACAACCAGCCGACCAGCAGGCCCAAGGCAATGACAAGGAAGGCGATCAGCAGGCCCAAGGCGAGAACGCCACCGCCCAGTCGTCCAACAGCGGCATCGCAATCGCTTGTCCGGCCAACCTGCCCCTGTGGCTGGGTATTCTGGGCTCGTTGCTGGGTCTGATTGCCCTGCTCACTGCCCTGAGCAATCGCGGCAAGGTAAACGAGATGCGTCGCACCTTTGCCCGCGAGATCGACCGCACCAATGCCAACTTGCAGGAATTCTCGACCGATGCCGCCAACCAGATGAAGGCATTGTCCATCCGCTTGACAGGTAAGGCCATCCGCAACAACGAGCCGGCTGCCGCACCCCAGGTCATTGAGGAGCAACCCCAGGCCACCCAGGATGAAACCGCCGTGGCCAACGACGAGGAGCAGCAGGAAGTGGCAGCAACCGAGGCACAGGGCGAGGAGGAAGTCATGAACCTGTTCATGAGCAAGCCCGACGAGAATGACGATTTCACACGCGTGAGCGACACGATGGAGCCGGGCAATTCGATCTATGTGCTGACCACCTTTGACGGCACCCACGGCACCTTTGAGGTCATCGACAAGCCCGAGGTTCACCGCTTTGCCTTGATGATGCCCGCCGAGAACCTGATACGCGCCTGCTCGGGTAATGCGATCCAGATTCCCAGCGGCACCCACATCGTTACCGACCGTCCTGGTGAGGCCGAGTTTATCGATGGCAAGTGGCACGTGGTTGTCAAGGCCATCATCCACTACGAGAACTAATTCACTAGCTGTCAGGTTATAGGCTTTAGGATGTAGATACAATCCCTAAAGCCTATAACCTAAAGTCTAAAACCCCAAAAAATGCGCTGGACCTGTCCTAAATGCGGAAAGAAGCTGGATGTGAGCAATGAGCAATTGATCGCCAACGATGGCGTGATCATTTGCCCACAGTGCCTGCTGCAAGCCCACCAGCCCATCCCCAAGGCACGCGTCACTACCCGCGGCCAAGCCAAGTCCAGCGCATCTTCTTCTCCCAAACGCACACAGCCAAGCATCAGCTTTGACGCAGAAACGCCCCCCGCATACCACTCCACCACCCCCCCGCCCCACCAACCACGCATGAAACCCGCCTCAACATCCTACCGCTACACGGGACTGGGCAGCGACAGCAGCAGCAACCCCACACCGCCCAAGCGCAAAACCACAGGGAAAAAGAAATCCAGGAAAAAGAAGAATCAAGGCATCACCGCCTGGGGATGCCTGGGCCGCACGATCGTGTTCACCCTCGTGCTGTTTGCCGCCTATGTCTTCTTTGGACTCCTGCTGGAATCGATCCAATAGCAAAAAAGGGCCATTTCATCGACTTTTTGCATCCCCCTCAGCTCCATTGTCTGTCTATACCCAGCCCCACATGAGTGACAGTCAATCATCAGGATACCGTTAGTTATAAACACATTTTAAGGATATTTCATACAAGGGTGTCGGGCAAAAACATTATCTTTGCAGAACTTTTTGGGTCAGGGTATTGAATGAGCCCTGGCGTGCGGCAAATATCACTTACTGAATGACTGATTTTTTATCGACATATCACCTGCAAGGCCTGGTGTTGGGTCTGTGCTCGTTCTTGATTATCGGCATCTTTCACCCTATCGTTATCAAGGGTGAGTACCACTATGGGCAGCGCTTCAAGTGGTTCTTTTTGACACTTGGCATCCTGTTGTGCATCGGTTCCCTGATGGTAGATAGCATAATGCTGTCGGCATTGATGGGAGTGGGTGCCTTTTCCAGTTTCTGGGGCATTAAGGAGATGGGAGAACAGCAGGAGCGTGTCCGCAAGGGCTGGTTCCCGCGCAACCCCAAGCGCCATTACCCTTGGGACAAGGAGAGTGAGGAGTGATAACTAGCGACTAACGACTAGAGACTAAATAACTAGAAAACAAAATGAGAATAGATATACTGACAGTCATGCCCGACGCGCTCGAGTCGCCACTGCACACGTCGATCCTTCAACGGGCCCAGGACAAGGGTCTGGTAGAGATACACGTGCACAACCTGCGGGACTGGAGCTTGCGCAAACACCGCAAGGTGGATGACTACCCCTTTGGCGGCGAGGCCGGCATGGTGATGCAGATTGAACCCGTGTGGCGCTGCATGGAAGAGCTGAAGAGCCAGCGCCACTATGACGAAATCATCTTCACGTCGCCCGACGGAGAGCAGCTCGACCAGCCCATGGCCAATGCCCTGTCGCTCAAGGAGAACCTGATGATCCTGTGCGGACACTACAAGGGCGTGGATTACCGCATACGCGAGCACTTGATCACCAAGGAGATCACCATTGGCGACTATGTGCTCACCGGCGGCGAATTGCCCGCGGCAGTCATTGCTGATGCCGTGGTGCGCCTGCTACCAGGTGCCATCGGTGACGAGCAGAGCGCCCTGAGCGATTCGTTTCAGGACGGCCTGATCGAAGCGCCCGTCTATACCCGTCCCGAGGTGTTCAACGGCTGGCACGTTCCAGAGATTCTGCTCAGCGGCCATGCGGCAAAAATCGCCGAGTGGAAGATGCAGCAATCGCTGGAGCGCACACGGCGCCTGCGCCCTAACCTGCTCAAGGATTAATGACTGAACAAGGAATTGGCATCGGCCTACCAACGACTAAAAACTACTAAAATATGGCACTCATCAATTTTCAGCGTCCCAAGTGGATACCGCGGTGGCTCAACATCCCACTGCTCATCTTCCTCGCCTTTGTGGTGGTTTTACTGTTCTTCGGCGAGAACAACTATATGCGCATCAACAAGTACCGCTCCCAGATCAACGAGCTCAAGAGCCAGATCAAGAATAACGAGGACTCGGCTGCGATGTATGATGCCAAGGTCAACGAGCTCAATACCGACAATGAATCGCTGGAGCGCCTAGTGCGGGAGAAATACGGCATGAAGCGCATCAACGAGGAGGTTTATATCACCGATATACCCTAACAACATGGCTACTCAAGAGAAAAGAATTCAGATTTCCAACCTACTGGTAATTGTTGGGTTGTTCATCATGATGGTCATGGCTGTCATGCCGTTGCTCAACATCAACCTAATGTGGATGCGCTGGGCATTTGCCACAGGGGCAGCCATCGTGCTGGTGGCCCGCATCGTGGGCATCTATAACGGCCCCGCGTTGCGCATCAAGCGTCTGCACCGCCTGCTCATCGTCAGCGCCCTCCTGTATTGTGCCAGTGCGGCAATGATGTTCTATTCACTTGGTACCAACGACTGGATCGCATTCCTGCTGGCGGGTCTTGTCATGCAGGTATATGCCTCATCGATGATCGATCACGAGGACAAGAAGAAGCAGAAATAGGGGCATCCAGCCAACCCATTTTGAGCGCCACGGGATGTTTACATATATTTAGTGCCGTCTTAACAAAACCAAAAAATCAGCTTTTGTGCTCAACTTGCACAAATTTTATGTAATTTTGCGGGTTAATGAAAGGTAATCTCACCATAGACAACGGCAACACCTCGGTTAAGGTGGCTTTTTTCATCGGCTCACAGATTGTTGCTACCAACCGCTTCACACGGCGCGACAACCGTCTATTGGACCGCTTCATCAGCACCTACAAGCCCGAGACGGCCATCGTGTGCAGCACGGCCTCGACCACGGCCAGCCAGCGCACCCAGCAACTTGTCGAGCAACGGTGCCGACGTGTCATCAACCTCAGCCACGAGACACCTATGCCCATTCGCCTGGGCTACCGCACGCCCCAGACACTGGGCCGCGACCGCATCGCCACGGCAGTGGGCGCATGGGGCATCGCCCAGCGTTTGGACAACGCGAGCGACGTGCTCATCATCGATGCCGGGACGGCCATCACCTATGACCTGGTGACAGCAGACGGCTGCTTTGTGGGAGGGAACATCGCCCCTGGATTGAAGTTGAGGTTCAAGTCCCTGCATGAGCACACTGGGCAATTACCCCTGGCTGAGCCCGATGGTGACGTCCCCATGGTGGGCTATGACACGACGACCGCCATACGCAGCGGCGTGGTGCTGGGTATGCTGGGCGAAATCAAGAGTTACATCGCCGACCTCAAGCTGTCTCATCCCAACCTGATGGTATTTATCACCGGTGGCGACGGACGCATGTTGCACCGCCTGCTGGACGATGAGCACATCATTCACTACGAACAACTTGCGGCTGAAGGCCTCAACCGCATCTTCTTATACAACCAAGCCAATGAGAATCTCTAAAAGTATAACAACATTACTGCTCGCTGTGGCACTGGGCTGTGGCGTGGCCATGGCACAGATTGTCACCACCCCCTACTCCAAGATGGGCTACGGAATGCTCAACGACAACGTGTCGAGCATACAGCGCTCGATGGGCGGTGTGGGCTATGCCATGAAGGGCGGGCGCATCATCAACGTCATGAACCCGGCATCATACGCCAATGTGGACTCACTCACTTTCCTGTGGGATGTTGGCATCGAGCTCAACAACCTGTGGAGCAAGGAGAACGATAATGAGGGCTACTCCTTTGGTGGCGGGCTGGATTACTTGACCGGCCACTTCAAGGTGGCCAAGGGTATGGGTGCCGCTTTTGGTCTGGTGCCCTATGCCTCGGTAGGGTATTCCTATGGTGGCGAAATCGCTGGCGGCAGCGAGTCCCGTAGCGGCAGCGGCGGTTTCAACCAGTTATTCCTCGGCTTTGGCTATGAGCCGTTGAAGAACCTGAGTGTGGGATTCAACTTCTCCTACCTGTTCGGCACCACGAGCAACACCTCACTGGTCATATCCTCGTCCACGAGCTACTTTACCCGCAGCATGAAGATACGCGACTGGAACCTGCAGCTGGGTGCCCAATACAGTCTCCCCCTGCGTTCAGGACGCGACTTGCTCACACTGGGTGTCAGCTTCCAACCCAAGAAATCCTTCCACGGACACTCATGGGGAACCAAGTATGATAGCCAAGACAATAAGGTAGATACCATTGGCTACACCTCGATGAAGGGCAATTACGAGCAGGCCGCTTTGATAGGTGTGGGATTGAGCTACACCATGGACCGCCGGCTCACTCTGGAGGCCGACTACACCTATCAGAAATGGAGCGGCGCCAAGTATCTGCCCATCGGTGGCTTTGAAGCCCAAGACATGCAGTTTGATGACCGCTGGAAGGTGGCAGCCGGCATGCAGTACACACCCAACCGTCGCGGCAGCTATTTGGGCGCAATGTCGTTCAGGGCAGGCGCGTTCTACAACCACGACTACTTGAACTACAATGGCAACAACCTGCGCGACTATGGCGTTAGCGTGGGTGTAGGTCTTCCTGCCCCCAATGGCAAGACGACCGTCAACCTGGGCGTCGAATGGCATCACCGTGAGTCCAAGCCCGTAGCGCTCATTACCGAGAATTACCTCAACATCACGCTGGGCGTGAACTTCAACGAGCTGTGGTTCTGGAAGAGCCGCATACGCTAATCGGGTGAAAAGCCTCCTGCACATATCAATTGCCGCCGTCATCATGCTGACCCTTGTGGGCTGTAAAGATGATACCACCAGCGTGGTGAGCCATCCCACTAACCCTGATGTGGTTCCCACCATGTCAACCACCGACGTGAACACCATCATCAGCGACTCGGGGCACACCCGTTACCGCATTGCGGCACCATTGTGGAACATGTTTGAGGAGGCCAAGGAACCCCACTGGACTTTTCCCAAGGGAGTGACCTGTGAAGAGCTGGACAACAATTACAAAACAGCCACCACACTCAGGTGTGACTCGGCCTACTTTGACAAGGCTAAAGCCCTGTGGACCCTCACGGGCCATGTGCGCATTACTAATGTAAAGGGAGACGTCATCCTAACCGATGAGCTCATGTGGGACCAGCAGGCACACAAGATGTACAGTAATGCCTTTATCCACATCGAGAAACAAGGCCGCATCATCGAGGGCTATGGTTATGAGTCCAACGAGCGGCTCACGACCTACACCCTGCGGCAAGTCGAGGCCATCTTCCCCATCGACGAGAGCCGCATGCCACATCCCGGCAGCGGCAATGCCGCTCCACGCCCGATGCAATGAACTCAATTTCCACTTATCAAAAGAAACATAAATCATTCAGATTTTGGACCCTAATTACACATCACCGCTGGTTATCGCACTCATTGCGCTACTGTGCTCGGCTTTCTTCTCGGGCATGGAGATTGCCTTTGTGAGCTCCAACAAGGTGCGTGCCGAGATTGAGATGGCACGGGGCGGCATCATCAACCGCATCCTCAACATCTACTACAGCAACCGCGAGATGTTCATCTCCACATTGCTCATCGGCAATAATATCGCCAACATTGTTTACTCGATGGCAATGGCCAAGCTGCTCACCATCCCCTTGCAGCAATGGATAAGCAACGAGGCGCTACTGCTGCTGGTGCAGACCCTTATTGCCACACTGATTATCCTCATCTTTGGTGAGTTTGTACCCAAGAGTATCTTCCGCATCAATCCCAATGCCTCGCTTCGCACAGCATCGATACCGCTGTTCATGATCTACTGTGTGCTCTATCCCATCTCGCGTTTCACCGAGTGGCTCTCGGCGTTGCTGATGAAGGTGTTCGGCATCAAGATCGACTCGACCCGCATGAGACTGCTCACCGTAGATGAGCTGGATGCCTACCTGCAAGAGAATATCGACAAGCGCGAGGATGAAAACAAGACCGTTGAACGTGAGGTCAAAATCTTTGAAAACGCGCTCGACTTCAGCGACACGCGGCTGCGCGACTGCATGGTGCCCCGCAACGAGATTGTAGCTATCGACGTTGAGGATACCACACGCGATGACCTTGTCAAGCTATTCACCCGCTCGGGCTTGTCCAAGATTGTCGTCTATAAGGAGAATATCGACAATGTCATCGGCTTCATTCAGGTGAGCGAGCTGTTTGTCACCGACGTGGACTGGAAAACCCGCCTGAAGCCCGTCGTGTTTGCCCCCGAGACCTTGCTGGCACGCAAGATGATGCAGCAACTCATGGGCGAGAAGCGGTCGATGGCTATCGTCCTGGACGAGTTTGGAGGCACCAGTGGCATGGTCACACTCGAGGATCTGGTCGAGGAAATCTTTGGCGAGATTGAGGACGAGCACGACCGCAACCAGCTTGTCGCCCGCCAGTTGAGCGATACCAGCTATGAGTTTGCCGGGCGCATGGAAATCGAAGAGATTAACGAACGCTTTCACCTCGACATCCCCGAGAGTGATGATTACCAGACCATCGCTGGCTACCTGCTCAATGAGAATGAGGCCATCCCCAATGTGGGTGAGGTCTTTGACCTGCCGCCTTACCGCTTCACCATCGAGCGCAAAACCGCAGCACGTATCGAGTTGATCAAAGTTGATGTGATCGACAGTGAAGACAAGAAATAAGGCTGTTTTTCTTGATTTTCGGTCACAATAGCACCAATTTGGTTAAAAAAATGTCAAAAAATTTGCAAGATTGAAAACATTTGTACTATCTTTGCACCGCATTTTTCAAGATGCGACATGGTGTGTTAGTTCAGTTGGTTAGAATACCTGCCTGTCACGCAGGGGGTCGCGTGTTCGAGTCACGTACACACCGCCAGGGAGTCACATGAGGTGGCTCCCTTTTTTTATACCACCGTCCCCACTTTGATTCATCAATAATAATATTCTTTTAAAAAAACAGGCAAGAAGATGACAAAATCCCAATCATTTTGTCTATATTTGCACGATGTTTAACAACATGCCGCCAAAAGACGACAACCCACCATATCCAACTATAATATTTAATCAACCTTATTTAAACAGTTCTTGTTATGAGAAAATCATTATTACTTTTGCTTGCAGTCATGTTACTGCCACTGAGCGCTCTCGCGCTTGACCTCCAGCCCAACCAGAAGTTGCTGGGCCACTACACCACCGATAGTCTCAAACTGGGCGGATGCTGGGGCAAATCCATTCTGAGGGGTACCCGACCCATCGCCACCGACCTCTCGCCCGACGAGCTGGCGCTCTTCCAGGGCAGCAAGATCACGGCATTCCGCGTGGGTTTGTCGCTGTCAACGCCTGTTACCCGCGTGTTTGTGATTCCTGTTGGCCCCAACGGCCAGTTGGGAGAAGAGACAGAGTGGCCTTGTAACGTGTCAGAGCAGGGATGGAACCTTATCGAGCTGGATGAGCCCTATCAGATCAACCTTCCTAGCGATTACAGCCTGAGAATAGGCTTTGACTACGAACAAGTGGGCTCAGCCAAACCCATCTCGGGAGTCAAGGTGGGAACCGTTGTTCCATCGCTGTGCTATTATAAGGACAAATGGTCTGATTACGGTTTGAGCCTCTATGGAAACCTGGGCATCCAGTGCATCTGTGAGAATGACAACTTCCCTCAGTTCATCCTCAGGGTCAAGAATCTGGTCAACAGATCGACAGCCAAGGTGGGTGACGATATCAATTTCTCGTTCCAGGCCTACACCTTGGGCACCGAACAGATTGCACCAGGTGCACTGACCTTTGACATTGCCATCGATGGCACGGTAGTGAAGACCATCAGCAATACCGTAACCCTGGGCTCTGAGCCTACCACCATCTCGAATGTCGTCAACACAGCCAATCTGACTGAGGGTATGCACTCGTTGACGGTTACCGCAACCATGCTTAATGGTCAGCCGCTGGAGATTACCCCCTTCTTGACCGGCGCTTTCAAGTGCTTCATGAACGGTTTCTCAAGGCAGATGCGACTGGTAGAACAGTTCACCTCGACCTATTGCACTTACTGCCCCTTGGGCTCGGCTGCTCTTGCTGCCCTGAGCGACATGCGCGGCGACATCGCATGGGTGGGCGTTCACCAGAACATGAGCAGCGGTACCGATGTGTTCAGGACCTTGCAATGCGACTCAATTGCCAGCTACCAGAACGTAAATGGTTTCCCCGAAGGCTCGTTTGACCGCACCATCGGCTCCAACCCCGACAATGCTAACCTCGTCTGGACCGTGCTCAGCTATAACGACGCCAACTATGGTGCCGGCGAGTTCAATAACTTCCTCAACAGTATTGCCGAGGGACCGTCATGGGCTACAGTCAATGTGAACAGCACCTATGACGCTACTACCCGCAAGGCAGTCATCACCATCGATGGCGAGCTGGTTCCCAACTACGAAGACTTCATGGGCAGCGATAGCAAGCTCACCGTTTATCTCACCGAAGACGGCCTTGTTGCTCCGCAGTATAACAGTGGCGCATGGGTTTACGATTACGTTCACAACGGTGTGCTCCGCCAAGCTCTTGTTTCGGTCAAGGGTGTTGACCTCAACAAGAACGGCAACACCTACAAGAACGAGTTCACCGTTGACATCCCCACCGAATGGGTAGCCGAGAACCTCAACGTGGTAGCCTTTATCAGCCGCCCGCTGGGCAATGCAGTGAACGACATCTTCGTTACCAACGCCAACAAGCGTAAGCTCGGCGAATTTGACGAGCCCACTGTCATCCCCGGCGACGTTGACGGCGACGGCAATGTCAATATCGAAGACGTGAGCGCCATCATCGACGTGCTGCTCAATGGCCACGAGGCTATGGGTATGGTCGATGTTGATAACAACGGCATCATCAATATCGATGACTTGACCGCCCTTATCGACATCCTGCTCTCGGAATGATCATCGACACTGCACGGCACAAACAATAAGCTGAACTAATTGTGCCGTCACCCTAATGCTGGAAGATGAATCGTCATCTCTCACACGACGATTCATCTTCCAGCTATTATTGCATGGACGCCTGATTGCGCTGTGCCCGCTGTGATGATTAATGGGACGTCTATCGCCTGTAGTCCCGTGTCACAAGCGTGAACACGTAGATTAAATCTGGTTGCAAAATGTGCTAGAAAAGAGTTTTTTTAGTAGTTTTGCAGCCAGTTGATTTATTTGCACAAGTATAGTCATGACAGCTACGATTGCCATAGGTCTGTTCATCCCGCTATTGGGAACGATGCTTGGGTCGGCATTTGTCTTCTTCATGAAGGGGGACACACCCGCGGCAACAGCATCGTCATTGCCGAGGTGGACGGCCTCTACTACATGTTCCATGGCGATGTGACCTACTGCGACGCCGCGCTCAAGGCCAACAAGCTCTCCATCGTCTATGAGGACAAGGAAGCCGCCCGCGAGACACTCGACCGCGTGCGAGAGTTCATCCAGAACAACCCCACCGTGTATCTTTCCACCCATTGCCCCGAAGGCTATGAAAACCTGGAACTCAAGCGCATCATGACATTATAACTAATCTCCACTACCATATATCCAATCAAAACGGCGATCTCAGCAGCAGTGTGCTAGATCGCCGTTCAGTTTTAATGATGTCATGACACACAAGCCCTTGTCAAGCGTTGTGTCACTCTTGTGTCGGGGTACCTGGATTCGAACCAGGGACCTCCTGCTCCCAAAGCAGGCGCGCTAACCGGACTGCGCTACACCCCGTTGCTCTCACTTTGAGCGGTGCAAAGGTACATCATTTTCCCGATATGGCAAGTCAAATCTGATGAATTTCTGTTTTTTTTGACTCCAAGGGGTAGATTTGTTGCAAGAATGTAGTAACTTTGTATGTTTCAAACGACATTAACGATAAAACAACCCTATAATACATCAGACAAATGTACAGAAGCAAGACTAACGGCGAACTTCGTCTAGCCAATGTGGGCGAAGTCGTGAAACTGGCAGGATGGGTGCAGCGCACCCGCAAGATGGGAGGTATGACCTTTGTGGACCTGCGTGACCGCTATGGCATTACCCAAATCGTGTTTAACAACGAGGTGGACGTCGACCTGTGTGAGCGTGCCAACCATCTGGGACGTGAGTTTGTCATTCAGATCGAGGGCACCGTTGCCGAGCGCTCGAGCAAGAACGCCAACATCCCCACGGGCGACATCGAGATCATTGCCAGCAAGCTCAACATCCTGAGCGAGAGCATCACTCCGCCGTTCACCATCGAGGACAATACCGACGGTGGCGACGACCTGAGAATGAAATACCGCTACCTGGACCTGCGCCGCAATGCCGTGCGCCGCAACCTGGAGTTGCGCCACGACATGGCCATCCTCATCCGCAATTACCTGGATGACCAGGGATTCCTGGAGGTCGAGACGCCCATCCTCATCGGTTCCACGCCCGAGGGTGCCCGCGACTTTATCGTACCCTCGCGCATGAATCCGGGCCAGTTCTATGCCCTGCCCCAGAGTCCCCAGACGCTCAAGCAGCTGCTCATGGTGGCAGGCTTTGACCGCTACTTCCAGATTGCCAAGTGTTTCCGCGACGAGG
>Ga0310697_10003365_pt1 | contig 16243 bp, 13 predicted proteins | sample 172DNAGHGlowgp2_FD_203883 | JGI IMG/M metagenome (GOLD analysis project Ga0310697, IMG submission 203883) | Sheep rumen microbial communities from Palmerston North, Manawatu-Wanganui, New Zealand - 1728 DNA GHGlow gp2 (v2) (version 2) | ecosystem: Host-associated > Mammals > Digestive system >... | reverse complement strand
GGGTACGGATATTACCTTTGTCGCCACGGGCCACGAGGTTTGGGAAGCCTTGGAAGCCGCTCACATGTTGGAGCATCTGAATTTCTCCGTCCGCGTCATCAACATGCATACTATCAAGCCGTTGGATGGCGATATTCTCAACAAGGCTGCTGAGGAGACCCGCATGATCTTTACCATTGAGGAACATCAAATCGCTGGTGGTCTGGGCAGTGCCGTGACGGAGTTTTTGGCCGAAAACCACCCCATCCGCGTGTGCCGCATCGGTATGAACGACCGCTTCGGCGAGTCGGGGCAGGCCATGGCGTTGATGCACAAGTATGGCCTCGATGCTGCGGGCATCGTCCATCGTGTGCTGGAGATCACCTCTAACAAGGATTTCAGCGTTTATGTCCGCAAGTTAAGCAAACCTTTCGATACCTATATCAAGAAGCTGTATGACAGCAAGAGATTGTATGAAGGCTATGATTACCACGATGAATCCACCTTCGAGAATTGCTATGACACGAAAGTCTATCGGCATTATATCGCTCAAGGCAAACGCGGTCACGATGTGTTGGAGACTTTGGCGCGCGCCCTTCATGACCATTTCATCACGCACCAGCTCTACAAGATGCTTGATCTGTATGACGAAAAGGACGTCATCGGTGTCATGGGCGGCCATGCCAAACGGCGCGACGACCCGCAATACCGCCAAATCGTGTTTTTGAGCAAACGTCTCACTGAGATGGGAAAACTGATGGTGACAGGAGGTGGTCCTGGAGCCATGGAGGCCACACATCTCGGCGCCTGGATGGCGGGTAGGAGCGATGCTGAGGTGGAGGAGGCCATAGACATGCTCATGCCATCGCCGACCTTCAAGGACGAAGGCTGGCTGCGCCGGTCTTTCGAGGTGATGGAGCGTTTCCCGTTGAAAACAGACTATCGTAGCCTTGCCCTGCCGACGTATTTTTATGGTCACGAACCCACCACGCCTTTTGCTACCCACATCGCCAAGTATTTCGACAATAGTGTGCGCGAAGACGGTGTCGTCACCATCGCCAAGGGCGGTATCATCTACACGCCCGGCAGCGCAGGCACCATGCAGGAAATCTTCCAAGACGCGGGTCAAAACCACTACGAGAGCGAAGGCTATGCCAGCCCGATGATTTTCTTGGGGAAGGATTATTATACGAAGTACATGCCCGCCTACACCTTGCTGAAAGACCTTAGCGACCGCGGCATCTACAAGAACATGCTGCTCACCATCACCGACGACAACGACGAGATTATCGACGCCATTGTGCGGTTTAGGGAGGGAAAGTGAATTTCATGCTCTTTTTCATCAATTGTGCATCGGCTTCAAAAGGTCATTCACCGTCTTCACGGGGTTGAAAGTCTCGATGGGCACTTCGACGAAAATGGTGATCCAATCGGCCATGGCGCCGTTCCAAAGGCCAGGCAGCTCGAGGGCGCGCAACTCGCGACCGTCCTTAGACTTGCTGGAGATGAAGCCCGTGTTGGGATCGACATAGTCCGTTAGGTTGAAGGTTTCGCCCTGGTAGTTCCAGCATCCACACACAAGGTCGACAGGGTTGAAGTGCGTCGAGCCTTGGAAGATGGCCTCCTGTTGTGGGTTCTTGTGGTCGATCTGCGATGACTCGATGATCTGCAACGAAACCTCGTCATCATCGTTCTTCACCCAGAAGGGGCCGCCTCCAGGTTCGCCTTCGTTTTTCACCATGCCGCAGATGCGCATTGGGCGGTTGAGCTTGTTGTAGAGGTAGTCGATCTTCTCGATGTCGTTGTAGTCGTTGACGAAGTCGGGGATGTCGATCATCAGGTCTTCTTTGGCGAAGCTGAAGATTTCGGTCAACTCTTCTGCCGAGACTGCGCCTTGGTCGAGAATCTCAAGGTAGTCGAAGTTGCGTTGTTGCAGGTGGAGTAGGAGTCCTGCCAACACTTTTTTATATAGGATGGTCGTTTCGGACTTGGTCTCGGGCACGATGTTGTCGATGTTCTTGATGAAGACGATTTCCTCACCGAGGTCGTTGAGGTTCTCGATGAGGGCGCCGTGTCCACCGGGGCGGAACAGGATCTTGCCGTTGGCTTCACGGAACAATTCTCCGTTGGCGTCGATGGCCACGGTGTCGGTGGATGGTTTTTGGCAGGAGTAGGTGATTTCGTAGTGCACCCCGTATTTCTTCTCGTAGTCGGATTTCAGCGCGTCGACGGTCTTCTTGAACGGCTCCTCATGTTCGGGCGAGACGGTGAAGTGCAGTTTGGCCACTCCTTCGTTATCGGTGGCATAGCGGGCGGCTTCCACGAGATGCTCTTCCAGCGCAAGACGGTTGAAAGTGGGGTAGTGGTGGAACTTCAACAATGCCTTAGGCAACTTGCCGTAAGCCAGCCCATCTTCGAGGAGCAGGGCTTTCACGACGTCAACCTTGCGGCCTTGTTGCAGCAGACTGTCGATGTCGGCGCCATAAAGGCGTTTCGCCGATGTATTGAGGTCGTCGAAGAAGGCGAAGTTGTGGATGTGGGCGAAGAAAACCTCAGTGAATTTGGTGTCCTCGCCCGTCTCGATGAAGGCAAAGAGGTCCTTGAACATGCGCGAGGCGGCACCTGAGGCGGGCACGAACTTCGTGAATTGGTAGAACTCCTTGTCGGCGTCGAAGACGGCGGTCATCATGTTCACTTGTTCTTTGTCAAGGCGCAGGATGCCATCGTTGAGGGTGGCGGGGCGCATCAGTTGGACATATTGTGTGCCGCGTTTGAGTTGGGCGACTTGGTTTATTACTTGATTTTCAGTGATATTCCTCTCTGAAAGCTGTTGAAGGTCTTTTTCTGTAAGCATAATTATGAGATTTAATGGCTTCAAAAATAAGAAATTAAGCAATGCGAAGAAAAAAAAGATGAAAAATTTTCTCAAAGTGGTCGTGGCATTGAAAAAAGTTGTATTTTTGCAGCCGATTTGAAGCCCAGGTGGTGAAATTGGTAGACACGCTACTTTGAGGGGGTAGTGCCGATTACGGCATGCAAGTTCGACTCTTGTCCTGGGCACAAACACCAAGCCCCGATGGCGGAATTGGTAGACGCGTACGTTTCAGGTGCGTATATCGAGAGGTGTGCAGGTTCGACTCCTGTTCGGGGCACCCTAAAAACAAAAGCCGACTTTTTGGTCGGCTTTTTCGTTTTTATTCCCTCTCCATTCCTGGGAACGGCCTCGCAAAGACCTTCGGGAACGGCGTCTCAAACTCCATGTCTTTCTTTTTGATGGGGTGGTGGAAGCAAAGTTTGTAGGCATGCAGACACAAGCGCCCCAAGGAGTTGTCGTAGGCGTCTGATTCAGGCGAACGGCCATATTTCGGGTCGCCCACCACAGGGTGTCCGATGTCGGCCATATGGACACGGATTTGGTTCTTGCGACCGGTTTCCAACTGTAACTCCACCAACGAATAGCGTGGGTTGGAATACAACGTCTTGTAATAGGTCTCGGCATACTTGCCACCATTGTCCGTTGGGCTGGAGTAGGTGATGAAGGCCTTGTTGTCCTTCAGCCACGAGGCCACCATGCCTTCCTTTTTCTCCATACAGCCGCACACCACGGCCACATAACGGCGGTCGTAGACGGTGTTTTTCCAGTCTTCTTCGAACATCAAAGCCACTTCCTTGCTCTTGGCGAAGAGCATGAGTCCGCTGGTGTCGCGGTCGAGGCGGTGTATCGTGTGGGCGCGGCAGCGTTGTTGCGTGTAGATGAAATAGTCGTTCAAGATGCCTTGCGCCGTGTCTTTTTCCTTGGTGGGACTATTGGTGAGCAAGCCTTCCTTCTTGTCGATGACGAGGAGGTATTTGTCTTCGTAAACAATCTTCAGCCAGGGGCTGTGGAAACGTTCCTTGGCAGTGGGTTTGCCGATTTCTACGACCATGCCGGGCTCAAGGGCGAAGTCGAATTGCGTGGTGCGTTGGCCGTCGACCGAAACCACCTTGTTGGCCAGCATCCTTTTGACCTTGTTGCGGCTGATGCCGTCCATCTTCTTCATCAGGAAATCCATCAGCAATAACGACTCTGTAACATTGAATTTCAGAGGGTTACTTTTGGAATGGGGAACTCTTTTTTCGTCTTTTTTCATGGTTCAATGGGGTTAGAAAGGGATGGGTTCATCAGAGGTGATGGAGGGATTGTATGACGACATGCTGTCGTCATCGTTCATTCTCGATCCGATGACCACGGGCTGTGCGTCGAATTGGTTGTTGGGACCGATGCTGGTGAAGCTGCTGTTGTCGAAGCCTTGGTCGAACTCCTCGAAGCGGGCGTACTGGCCCACGAACTTCAGCTCCACCTCGCCGAGTTTGCCGTTACGGTGCTTGGCGATGTCGATGATGGTGTAACCCTTGGGCTTGTCTTCGGCATCCACGCCTTCCTTGTAATATTCGGGACGATAGATGAACATGACCATGTCGGCGTCTTGCTCGATGGCTCCCGATTCACGCAGGTCGGAGAGGATGGGCTTCTTGGAGCCAGGACGCTGCTCCACGCTACGGCTGAGCTGCGACAATGCCAAAACGGGAATTTCCAATTCCTTGGCCAGGCTCTTTAGCGAGCGTGAAATGGTGCTGATTTCCTGCTCGCGGTTGAGGCCACGGTCGCCTTTGGCGGTCATGAGTTGCAGGTAGTCGATGAAGACCATCTGGATGTCATGTTGCTGCTTCAGTCGGCGGCATTTGGCTCGCAACTCGAAGATGGACAGCTGGGGTGTATCGTCAATGAAGATGGGTGCTTCCGTCAACGGGGTGACTTTGGTGTTCAGCTGTTGCCATTCGTATTCCGCCAAGTCACCTGAACGCAGTTTGTCGGCGGTGAGTGAGGTCTCGGTGGAGATCAGACGCGTAACCAGCTGAACTGATGACATTTCCAAGGAGAAAAAAGCTATCGGTCGGTTGAAGTTGACAGCGGCATTACGCGCTAGGTTCAAGGCGAAAGCGGTCTTACCCATGCTGGGACGAGCCGCCAGGATGATGAGGTCCGACTTCTGCCAGCCTTGCGTGATGCGGTCGAGCTCGGTGTAGCCTGAAGGCACGCCGCGCAGCTTGTCGTCGGCGTTCTTGGCTTTTTGTATCTCTGTGATGGCCTTGCTGACCAGGTCTTGCATCGAGTCGTAGCTGCGGCGCAGGTTGTTCTCGCTGATTTGGAAGAGGTTGTTCTCCGCCTTGTCCAGCAGGTCGAAGACGTCGGTGGTGTCTTCAAAAGCCTCGTGTATCATGTCGGACGAAATCAAGATCAGCTGACGCTGAATGTGTTTCTGCATGATGATACGGGCGTGGTATTCGATATTGGCCGCCGACACGACGCGATTGGTAAGTTTGGCGATATAGTAGGCGCCACCGACCATCTCCAGCTCTCCTCTGAGTTTCAGTTCGTTGGTGACGGTCATGATGTCGATGGGCTCGGACTTTCCGAACAGCGACTTGATGGCGGCAAAAATCTTCTGGTGCTTGTCCAAGTAGAAGGCTTCGGGCGACAAGATGTCGATGACTTCGTTGACAGCTTCCTTCTCCAGCATGAGGGCGCCGAGCACAACCTCTTCGAGGTCGGTGGCTTGCGGTGGGATGCGTCCTTGATTGGCAAAGACTTGTTCGGGAGTCATCAAATTGCGCTTGGCAGTGTCGCCGAAGGGACGGCGTGTAGTGGTATCGTTAGGCATAAAAATGAAAATTCGTTCGTTTTTGGTGGGCAAAGTTACGGATTATTTTGCGACCCGATTTGAAGGAGCAAAGGAAGTTATCAACTACTTGAAAAAGTGTTGATAAGTTTTTGCAACGATTTCATTTTCAGTGATTAAATCTTCGCGTGCCTGTTGATAACCTATAAGGTCGTTGCTGGTGGCTTCAAGGATAATCCTGCTGTGTTCGAAGGTTTTAACCTCGGGGAAAAGGGCCTCTGAAAGGCGCTGTAGGGTGAGTCCCCGCTTGATGCCCGGGTGATAGAAATTGGCTTGCTGAAGCACCTCGAAGAGGTTGAAGACTTTGTGCCCAATCGCTTGGTTTTGGATGATTTCATGTCGAAGTAGGGTGGTGGTGAGGTTTTGTGGTGTAAAACACACAACAAGTTCGTAATGAGAGAGTTTCTCAATTAGGATAGGGATAGCTTCTTTCCAACAGCTGTGGTCGTCGAAACAATCCCAAACGAAACATCCCTCAGCAGCCATGTCATTGACTTCGTCGAATGCAAAGCATTTCTCGCATTGGCTTGTCCCAGCAGCCATGTCATTCCTGCATTGGTATGTGGGTGGCATGGAAGCTATGGCTGCGTCTTTCTCATATTCACCTTTTAATGCAAAAGCCAGAATCATTTCCTCGTAAGGCTTAGTGCCATCGAGCTCGGGCACGGCGGGACGGTTCAAGAGTAGGTTCAAGTAGGCGATAGACTTGGGCTTGGGTTGTGGGGCTAGCGAGTAAAGTGTCTTGTAATCAATGTAATACGAGTTGGTTTCCAAGGCCTCGATTTGGTGTGCCTCCAAAGAATCAGGTTCTACTTGAGCGAGCATTTTGGCATTGCTGTTCACACCGTTGAAGTAGTTTTGGAATAGCGTTTCGTCGTCCATCGCAGTGGTGAACAGGAAGCTGTTTTTTGGGATGAGTTTCCAGCAATGGCCTTGAAAATCACAAGGGTATGGGTCGGTACATTGCGTCCCGATATTGACCAAAGGTGCATGGGGTAGAGCCACTACAGCTTTCAGTCGGTCTACGTTCTTTGCCACAAATTTTTCGCGCTCGATGACGTATTCCATCACCGACTCCATCTTGAAGAGCTGCTTCACGTTGACGGGTCCCTCTTTCACGTAGTCGCCGTTGAGGTACATGAGGCGGAAGTCGCTGAGCGGCACGCCGCAACCATGCAGCACATAGTATTGCAGGGCGGCATCATTATAATAGGTGTCGCTGAGCCGCATGGAGCTTTTCACTTCCACAGCCAACCATTTATCGCCGTCGCGGACCAACATATCTAGCATAATGAGTGTGTCATTGTGTTGAAACACAGCTTCGTACATTACATTAACCTCTCGATTATTGAGGTTGTCCCAAGTCTCCTGCACTTTCTTCGGGAACTGCGAAGGCGAATTGGGCGACATGTCGATGCCACCAGGAAACACTTCGTGGGCGAGCACGCCCACATCGGTGCCACGCTGGAACTTGGCCCTCTGTTCGATGCTGAGTTTGTCGCGCAGGTAAGGGTGTTTCTTTTGCATGTACAATGCCTTCTCGCATTGTAAACCCTTTATATAGGTCGATTTGGAAAGGATATGCATGCTTAGTTGGTGTAGTCAACGCAGTCGTCGCTGATGAGCGGCAGATAGTTGAAACGACGCATGAGTTGGGCAATGGCCAGGACGTCTTTCTGGCAGTAGGTCTTGATACGTTCCAGGTCGTTTTCCTGCCAATATACGCGTCCCACTTCGCTGCCGTTGATGTCGTCTTTCGGTGTGGGGATGTCCAAAATGGCACAAAGCAAGTCCAGGGAGGTGTAGTTCTTGTAGTCGCCGAACTTCCAAAGCTCCATGGTGTCGATGAAGTTGGTCTCCCAAGGCTTCTTGCCTGCCACTTGAAGCACCTTTGGGATTTGTATGCCGTTGATGAGCATCCTGCGGGCGATATAAGGGAAGTCGAACTCCTTGCCGTTGTGGGCGCAAAGTTGGGCGTAGGGAGAATCGTAGTGCCTGTTCAGCATGTCGGCGAAGTCGGCAAGCAGGGCCTTCTCGTCGTGGCTGTAGAACGACTTCAGGCGGAAACGCTTGCCGTTGAAGAAGCCGACAGAGATACAGACGATCTTACCGAATTCGGCGTAGATGGCGGCGCGGTCGTAAATCTCAGCAGGGTTTGTCTCAGCGTTGTCACGGTTCAATTGGTCGGCTTTTTTCGCCCAAAGATTTTGCATCCTTTCGTTGAGTTGTTCATAGGATTTCTCTTGTGAGACGGTCTCAATGTCGAGGAAGAGGATTTTGGAGAAGTCTATCATATTTGTCAGTTATTAGTTGCTCGGTTATTCAGTTGTTCAGTTGCCGCTTTGCGTCATCGCGAGGAACGAAGCGATCTAGGTATAAGTCTATCTAATTTCTTGAAAATCATCATATTTTCCCGTCGGTTCCACCGCCTCAATTTTCATATCCGTAATATATGAATAAGGTGTGCCTTCTCCGCAGAGCAGGGTGAAGCGGTCGAGGTCCTTTTCCTCACCTTCGGCTTCGATGTGGACGCTACCGTCGGCACGGTCGTTTTCCACATAGCCGACCACATTGCATTGCAGCCCATAGCGATGCACATAGCGTCGGAAGCCCACGTTGAACACGCGTCCGTAGATTCTTATGGAGTAGGCTTTTGTCATAGAGCAAATTTCAATCCAGGGATGGTCCTGAGTAGGGCATAGGTGCGCTCGAGGTGCTCCTTGCTTTCGATGTCGATGTTGTAGCAATAGCTAATGTAATTGCCTTTGCCGCTGCTTCTCACGTTGACAAAGCTATGTACCGTCTGGCTCTCACTGAGGGCACGACTGATGTTGCGTTTGGCTTCTTCCATCGCGATCTCGGCAGCGATGATTAACTTGATGTCGAAGTTTTGTGGGTAGTCGACTTTTTTCTCTGTCATATTTTCTCTTTCTGGATTGCAAAGATAAGAATTTTGCAACGAATTTGACGTTTTATGAAAGGAATAGTGAAATCTTCCATTCGGGAACAATTTTTGTCGTACTTTTGTGTTCTGAAATATAAATTAGCGATATGATGCTGAGATTGTGGTTGTCATTAAAGGTGTTTATCAAGGGCATGATCATGGGGACAGTGAACGTGTTCCCCGTGTCGAGTGGCACAGTGTCGCTGATTCTTGGGGTGTTTGAGCGCTTTGTCAATTCTATCAAGGCCTTGAATCACAAGAACTTCAGGTTTTTACACAAAGGGCAATTCGGTGAGTTTGCTCACCGTACTGATTTCAAGTTTTTGGTGACCATCATTTTGGGACTTCTGTTGGGTATGGTGTTGACGGCCATCTTCTTAAAGCAAACACTGAAATCCTACGAGGTGTACACCTGGTCGTTTTTCATTGGCCTCATCATCGCCTCGGTGATTTATGTGGCCAAACGTATCGAAAAGGTGAATGTCAAGAATGTCCTATTGGCATTGGCTGGCTTTGCGATTTCATTTTTGTTGTCCATCAAGTCGAACCCTTATTCCAACGATAATTTCTTTTACCTCTTCCTTTGCGGTATTGTTGGGGCAACAGGTATGGTGGTGCCTGGCGTTTCAGGCTCACACCTCATGCTGCTGATGGGTAACTACGAACTGATTGTCACCGAAGCCATTCCTGCCTTAACCAAGGCTTCCACTTTTATGCACGGTGCAAGGATCCTATTGCCATTTGTATTAGGCTCAATAGTGAGTATCGTTTCGTTTTCCCACTTACTTTCATGGCTCATGCGTGACTACCGCGACTCCACCTTGTCCGTATTGGCTGGATTTATGCTGGGCAGTTTGCCAGTGGTATATCCTTGGAAAGAGCCTACTGCGGACATGATGGATTACGTGTTTCATCTGCCGAACTGGAATAGCGAATTATTGATGGCGGTCGTAATGGCTATCTTGGGTGGCTTGACTGTCTATCTGTTGGAAGTTATGGCAAGGCATACCGAGAGGAAACAAGCTGAACGATTACAGAATCCTAAACCAAAAAGACATGGCAAGAAAACTCAATAGAATTATCTTTACCCTTCGCGAAGGCGAGGATTTCATCCCTTTGATTTCACTGTTGAAAGCCTGCGATGTGGTGTATTCCGGTGCCGAGGCCCAAGAAGTGGTCACGGCCGGCATGGTGCTCCGCAACGGCAAAGTGGAGACTCGCAAGCGGGCGAAGATCACCGCTGGCGAAATTATTGTCTTTGAAAATTATGAAATCCTAGTCGAGGGCTGGGACGATTAAACGAAAAAGCGCAGCCAATTGGCCGCGCTTTTTCGTTTCTATTAGGCTAAACCTTAGAATTTGCAGACCAGATTACGGTCACCGTAGGCATCGTCGATGCGGGTGACGTGCGGGAAGTACTTGTCCTGCACATCGCTCTTCATCGGGAAGCCAGCTTCTTGACGGCTGAAGGGGAACTCCCACTTGTCGGCCATCAGCATCTCGGCGGTGTAAGGCGCGTGGCTGATGATGTTGTTGCCCTTCTCGGCCTTGCCGTCCTCGATGTCCTTGATTTCCTTGCGGATCTGAATCATGGCTTCGACGAAGCGGTCGAGCTCGGCGATAGGCTCGCTCTCGGTGGGTTCCACCATCAAGGTCTCGTGCACCGGGAAGGCCACGGTAGGAGCGTGGAAGCCAAAGTCCATCAAACGCTTGGCGATGTCGATGGCGGCGACGCCCGTAGCCTTGTTGATGCCGTTGATGTCGAGAATCATCTCGTGGGCCACATGGCCGTGGTTGCCGGTATACAGGATCGGGTAGTAGTCCTGCAGACGTTCCTTCAGGTAGTTGGCGTTCATGATGGCACCCAAGGTGGCTTTCTTCAGGCCTTCACCGCCCAGCATCTTGATGTAGCAGTAGGTGATGGTGAGGATCTGAGCACTGCCAAACGGAGCGGCTGAAACGGCGCCTTCCTGCTTGTCGCCACCGCAGTGGAACAGGATGTGCGAAGGCAGGTAGGGCTTCAGGTGTTCGGCCACACCGATGGGGCCTACGCCAGGACCGCCACCGCCGTGCGGGATGGCAAAGGTCTTGTGCAGGTTGAGGTGGCACACGTCGGCACCGATGAAGCCAGGGCTGGTGAGGCCGACTTGGGCGTTCATGTTGGCGCCGTCCATATAGACTTGGCCGCCGTTGTCGTGGACGATCTTCACGAGGGTGCGGATGCCGTCTTCATATATTCCGTGGGTTGAGGGATAAGTGACCATGAAAGCAGCTAGGTTGTCCTTGTATTGCTCGGCCTTGGCCTTGGCATCTTCGAGGTCGATGTTGCCGTTTTCGTCGCATTTCACCACCACCACCTGCATGCCAGCCATAGCAGCTGATGCGGGGTTGGTGCCGTGCGCGGAGGCAGGAATCAAGCAGATGTTACGGTGACCCTGGCCGTTGGCCTCTTGGTAACGACGGATGGTGAGCAGACCTGCATATTCACCGCTGGCACCCGAGTTAGGCATGAAGCTCATGCCCTTGAAGCCCGTGATCTCACAGAGGTCTTTCTCCATCTCGTTGATGAGTTCGAGGTAGCCTTCCACCTGGTCGGCAGGGACGAAGGGGTGGATGTTGCCGAACTCAGGCCAGCTGAGGGCGTACATCGAAGTGGCGGGGTTCAGCTTCATGGTGCAGGAACCCAGCGGGATCATGCAACGGTTGAGGCTGAGGTCGCGGTTCTCGAGTTTCTTCATGTAACGCATCATGTCGGTCTCGCTGCGGTATTTGAAGAACATCGGGGCCTGCATGAACTTGCTGGTGCGGCGCATCTCGGGTTGGATGCCGCTGAAGTTGGCGCAGTTGGGGTCAACGACGAGCTCCTCGTGTTGTTTGCCGAGGGCTTCTGCCACGACTTCACCAATCTCGTTGAGGTCTTCCTTGCTGGTGGTCTCGTCGATGCTGATGCCGAAGTGTTGTTTGTCGATGATGCGGAAGTTCATGCCGTGTTTCTCGGCGGCTTCCTTCACCTTGCAGGTGCAAGCGCCTTCGGGCAGTTCGAACAACAGGGTGTCGAAGAAGAACTTGTTGAGTTGTTTCACGCCGAGTTTGGCCAACTCGCCACAGAGTTTGCCGGCGAGGCAGTTGATATGGTGTGCAATCTCGGTCAAGCCTTCCGGACCATGATACAAGGCGTAGAAGCCCGACATGATGGCCAGCAATGCTTGTGCCGTGCAGATGTTGGACGTGGCTTTTTCGCGCTTGATGTGCTGCTCGCGGGTTTGCAGGGCCAGACGGTAGGCGGGGTTGCCCAAGGCGTCGACGCTGATGCCGATGATACGGCCGGGCATCTCACGCTTGTAGGCCTCGGTGGTTGCGAAGTAACCGGCATGAGGACCGCCGAATCCCATCGGCAGGCCGAAACGTTGGTTGGAACCGAGCACCACGTCGGCACCCCATTCGCCAGGAGGCGTGATGAGGGTGAGGCTGAGCAGGTCGGCGGCAACAGCCACTTGCATGCCTTTGGCTTTCCATTCGGCCACCTTGGCGCGGTTGTCGACGATTTCACCGAATTGGTTGGGGCACTGGATGAGCACACCAAAGTATTCCTCACTACAGTCGAACTTGTTGATGTCGTCGATCACGACCTCGATACCTTGGAAGTGGGCGCGGGTTTTGATGACCTCGATGGTCTGCGGGAACACGTCGTTGGCGACGAAGAACTTCTTCACGCCGGCCTTCACCTGGGCGCGGCTGCGGGCGTGCCAGAACATCAGCATGGCTTCGGCGGCGGCGGTGCCTTCGTCGAGCAAGCTGGCGTTGGCAAGCGGCATGGCGGTGAGGTCGCTGATGACGGTCTGGAAGTTCAAGAGGGCTTCGAGACGGCCTTGCGAGATCTCAGCCTGGTAAGGAGTATAAGAGGTGTACCAGCCCGGGTTCTCAAGGATGTTGCGCATGATGACGCCAGGAGTGATGGTGTTGTAGTAGCCCAAGCCGATGTAGGTGCGGAACTGCTTGTTTTTGGCACCCAAGGCCTTGAGGTGGCTGATGACTTCGTACTCATTCATGCCTTCGCCGATGTTGAGGTCTTTCGGCAGACGGATCTCGGGAGCGATGATCTCGTCGACGAGTTGTTCTTGCGATTTCACGCCGATGACCTTGAGCATCTTTTCAGCGTCGGATGCGGTGGGGCCGTTGTGGCGTTTGATGAAGTTGTTTCTGATCATATACGATTCGTTTTGATGATTATAATTTATTGTTATTCAATATTTTTTATTTTGTTCTTCAAATCGTTGATGGTGTTGATACGCTCCAATTCCGAGGCGGGAATCTTTTGAAGCTTGCCTGTCCATTCCTTGAAAGCAGTGGAGTTTTTCAGGATGGTGTAGCGTAGGTAGTCGTATTCTTCGCCTTCTACTTTGCCTTTGTTGTCCTTAAATAAGGTGTCGTAGGCATCCATCTGGATGGTGCGTTGGTGAATCAGTGTCCAGAAGGCTTGCTTGAACTGCTCATTGGGTACGTCGGCGACAGATGCCGGAGTCTCTTGGACTTCTGTCGCTTCGGTAACGGTTTCGGTAGGCTGCGCTTCTGTTGTGATGGCGACCTCCTCGGCTTCCGTTTCGGTTGCGGTAGAGTCGATGACAGCGACGGGCTCGGGGTTGTTGGACTCCACAACGGCCGTGGCTTCATTGTTTTGACGATTTGGTTTCGGGCTAGGATCCTTAAACACGCCTGCGGCCAAAATCGCGATAAATGCAATGACTGCGATGATGACGAAAACCAAGATGAATATGCCAAGTTTGGACATCATCTTTTGGTTGAACGTCTCTTTCTCGTATATGGCGATGAGTTTGCCGTCGTATATTTGGTTGCTGGCATCGGGGTCAAACCGGAAGCCTTTGAAAATATAGCCTTTCGGAGGGATGATATAGTCTTTCACGTCTTGCCCGTCCTCATAAATGGAGTAGGGGCAACCATCCATTTTCTTTCCTTTGCCGGGGTCGATACTGAAGCGTCTTTCCTTAAAATCCGCCATTTTTTACTCGTAATCTTGAATTAGTTCAACACTTTGTTCATCGTGATAAAGTCAGGGTAGGCGAGTGACTGGCCGTTGATGCTGATGTAAGGCTTCACTTTCAGGCCCACGTTGACAGGGTCGCTGCTGGCACCAGCCAATTTGAACGCCAGGTTGACGATGGCATCTGCTGACTCGCCACTGAACAGCTGGAAGAGGTCGGTGGAGATGGGAATCGAAATGACGCTGCTGGAGTTGGCAGGCACGTTGAGGCCGTTGTTCATCGTGGTGCTGACAACTTCCTTACCATTGAGGGTGAGGATGTAGTCCATTTTCGACATGGCGGCGGCGATGGCGTTGGGGTTGGAGACGTTGACATTCACGTTAAAGGTCACAGGCAATTTCTTTTGCATGATGGAGTTGGCCACGTTGAGCAGCTGTGCTGCGTTGAGGTCGGTTTTCGACATGCCTCTGCTTAGGTCAACGCCAAGCATCTTAATTTGGTTGACACTGTTGAAATTGAAGGAACACTTTGCGAAGTTTGCCATCTGGGCTACTTGGTTCAGCACTTCGCATGAAGCCAATCCCATCATGACGAATAGGATCATCAAGGTTTTCTTTAGTTTTGCCATATTTGTAAGTTTTTAATTATCAATATTTTGTGAATAAAAACAAAACCTTCCTGAGGGCTTGCTTTTCGCTCGTCTACAATTTTGCAATAATACAAAAAAGTCGGACACGAAGCCCGACTTTTAGAAATTTATTTTGTCATCACTCCTCGCTACGGCGTGAGGCGCGTTTGCGCTCCAGCTCGTCGAGGATGATCTTGCGCAGACGCAGGCTCTTGGGTGTCACCTCGAGGTACTCGTCGTCGCGGATGTACTCCATGTATTCCTCCAACGAGAAGCGTACGGGCGGTATGAGGCGGATGGCTTCGTCGCTACCCGAGGCACGCACGTTGGTGAGGTGCTTGGTCTTGCACACGTTGATGACGATGTCGTTCGAACGGGTGTTCTCGCCGATGACCTCGCCGGCATAGACGTCTTCGTTCGGGTTGACGAAGAAGATGCCACGGTCCTGAAGTTTCCAAATAGCGTAGGGGATGGCCTGTCCGGTCTCCATCGAAATCAAGGCGCCGGTGTTGCGGCTCGGCATTTCGCCCTTCCAAGGCTCGTAGTCCTTGAAACGGTGCGAGACGATGGCTTCACCCTCGGTGACGGTCAGCAGCGTGTTTCTCAAGCCGATGAGTCCGCGCGACGGGATATCGAAGTCGAGGCACATTCGGTCGCCCTTGGGCTCCATCTGGGTCATCTCACCCTTGCGGGCGCTGACCTGCTCGATGACACGGCCAGCAAAGTCCTCGGGCACGAGGACGGTCAAGGCTTCGATAGGCTCGCATTTAACGTCGTCGATGTATTTCACGATGACCTTGGGCTGGCCGAGTTGGAACTCATAACCTTCGCGGCGCATGGTCTCCACCAAAATGCTCAAATGCAGGATGCCGCGACCGTAAACCATCAGCGAATCGGGCGAATCGGTGTCTTCTACTTTCAGGGCGAGGTTCTTCTCAGTCTCCTTGTAAAGGCGTTCGCGCAGGTGACGCGAGGTGACGTATTTGCCTTCCTTGCCGAAGAAAGGTGAGTTGTTGATGGTGAACAACATGCTCATCGTGGGCTCGTCGACGTGGATAGGCGGCAAGGCCTCAGGGTTCTCGTAGTCGGCCACGGTGTCGCCGATCTCGAAGTCGTCGATGCCCATCAGTGCGATGATGTCGCCGGCCTCGACGGGCTTCTTGGTGCGTTCCTTGCCCAGACCTTCAAAAGTATACAGTTCCTTGATGGTCGACTTGGTCACGGAGCCGTCGCGTTTCACCAACGAGACGTTCTGTCCGGCCTGCAGAGTGCCGCGTTTCAGACGACCCACGGCGATACGGCCCACGTAGGAGCTGTAATCCAACGAGGTGATGAGCATCTGTGGCGTGCCTTCCTCGTATTTCGCAGGCGGGATGGTGTCGATGATGACGTCCAAAAGGTAGGAAACGTTGTCGGTAACGTTGTTCCAGTCGTCCGACATCCAGCCTTGCTTCGACGAGCCATATACGGTGGGGAAGTCCAGTTGGTCTTCGGTGGCACCGAGGTTGAACATCAGGTCGAAAACGGCCTCTTGCACCTCGTCGGGACGGCAGTTGGGCTTGTCCACCTTGTTGATGACCACGATAGGTTTCAAGCCCAGCTCGATGGCCTTTTGCAGCACGAAACGGGTCTGCGGCATGGGACCTTCGAAAGCATCAACGAGCAGCAGCACTCCATCGGCCATGTTCAGGACGCGCTCCACCTCGCCCCCGAAGTCGGCGTGACCAGGGGTGTCGATGATATTGATTTTCACGTCCTTGTAGCGCACCGACACGTTCTTCGAGAGGATGGTGATGCCGCGTTCGCGTTCGAGGTCGTTGTTGTCGAGAATGAGTTGGCCAGGGGCTTCGTCCGATTCCTTGAAGAGTTGGGATTGGTAAAGGATACGGTCCACGAGGGTGGTCTTGCCGTGGTCAACGTGAGCGATAATCGCTATATTTCTGATATTCTGCATTTTAGTATAAATTGCTGC
>Ga0310697_10003362_pt1 | contig 16252 bp, 35 predicted proteins | sample 172DNAGHGlowgp2_FD_203883 | JGI IMG/M metagenome (GOLD analysis project Ga0310697, IMG submission 203883) | Sheep rumen microbial communities from Palmerston North, Manawatu-Wanganui, New Zealand - 1728 DNA GHGlow gp2 (v2) (version 2) | ecosystem: Host-associated > Mammals > Digestive system >... | reverse complement strand
ACCCAGAGAAATTGACCCAAACTTCATACTTTTTCATGATGACTGCCCTCCTTAGTTGATGTATATATTATAGCACAGGAGTGGAGAAAAGTCAATAATTAAACAGGTTAAATATTGGAAAACTTTTTAGGCCGGGCGCAAAACTTAACATTGGCTTAAAAGAAGAAGGCTTACGCCTTCTTCTTCTCCTTTTCCTTCTCGGCCTTCTCGGCGGCCTTAATGGCCTTGTCCTCCTGCCACGCTTTGGCGGCGGCCTTGGGGTCGAAAGCATCGTAGGACTTGGTGGCTTTGAACGCCTTGGAGCGGACGGCAATCTCAACCCAAATTTCCTGGCCCTCGATTTCGGTGCGGACGGCCCAGTTAGCATCGCCAAACTGGATTGCTCCCATCTCGGTGAGGATGGGTTGGAGGCCATCGGTGATAGCGGTACGGGCGGCGGACTTCATTTCGGTGCTGTTCATGTTAGCCATAGTGTATGCCTTTCTGGTGTTCGGGATTTTCCTTTCCCTTTGATGAATATATTATAGCACGGATTCGGGGAAAAGTCAAGTTAAGAGTTCGTTAAGTCGGGTCAGAATCTACGAATATGCCAGAATGACCACTTGCGATAATTCTTAGAATACTTGCGGCAGAAATACCAATTGCCAAATACGTGTATGGTGGTATAACCGTTATCGTTCAAGCGCTTAATACGTTCCATACTTATTTCTCCGTTAAGTTGAGACGGTCAGCAAAGCGAGTAATAACATTAAACAGAGAACCTATGGCGTAAGGAATCAACCAAGCATTAATTCCATAGGGAACTTTGCCCATAGTCCAGAGCACAAACACGATAGCGCCAACGACTTGGAACAGGTTGAGGTTAAACTTCATACTGTATGCCTTTCTGGTTTGTGAGGTTTTCCTTCCTCTCTTCAATGATATAAGTATACCACAGAATCCTAAAATTGTCAAGCGTTTGGAATGTTAAGAATTGGGAAACTTTCGGGCCCGGCCCCGAAAGTTTACGGAGCCTTAACGGATGGTTATTACCATCAGTGATAGCGGGCGAAGTATTCGCACGTCAGCGAATAGTCGAAAATCTTTATATTGCCTTCGTCATCTACGCCATAATTGCCGCAATGAAGGTCGCAGAAATTATCCATCAGATATTCGCTTTCCTCTACGGTCACAAGGTCGCTATCCCACAAATCACGGTATTCATCATCAATAGGCTTGATACTGGGCATGACGTAGTAGAAGTGATGCCCGGCCTTAATGCGATTAACGGCGGCAAACAGATAGCTCATACCATCATCCTGAACCATCTGCCAATTCTTATATTCGGTGTAGCATCCGCCGAATTTGGAGTAGCGGCGCATGCGGTGACGGTTGTCAATCTTGACAACAAAGTCCTTGCCGCAGATTACAAAACGGGTTGCGCCGCTGTTGAGAACGAGGCCGTTGCGGCGGCAGAAAGAACGATACATCGACCAACTATTCACTGTCCAGAGCATATCCAGTTCATCGGCGTGGGCGTTGAGAAATTCGATAGCGTGCTTCAAATACTCTTTCATGGTGTTTACTCCCTTCACTTGATGTATACAGTATACACCAGACGGGGCAGAAAGTCAAGTTAAATGCATGTTATACAAAGGGCCCGGCCGCAATTCTTTACATTATCTTAAAAAAAGAGAATTGCCTTAGTAGGCAATTCCCTTCCAACGGTTATCAAAGTTGCGTTTGTCGTCCTCGTAACTAATCCATTCATCATCCCACCAATAAAGGCCGGGGTGCTTGGGGATTTCGGTGCGACCTTCTTCTTCGAGAATATCATAAATAGGTTTCCACGTTGCTTCGTCACAGTCAATTCGGAAGTAGCAACAATCATCACGTTCAACACAATCAATAAAAATAAGAAACCAATTTCTGTCCGATGCGGTAGTCAATTTTTTAAGGTTAATGACTTTTTGCTCACGGTCATAGAGACGGACAGAGGTACGAAGCACATTCACTATATCGTGAATAGCCATGTTGTGGTTTTCATACATCTCACACTCTTTCTGATTGTCAAATATGGTTCCATCATTTGCGATAAACTTCATTTTGTTTATCTCCTTTCATTTGATACCTATATTATACACGGGAATTACGGGAAAGTCAAGTTAAGAATTGCGAAACTTTTGAGGCCGGCCCGAAAATTTAACATTCGCATAACAAAAGAAAAGAGGGACTTGCGTCCCTCTTTTTGGGCCCCTTAGGCAAGGTAATACCTGTTGGCAGGAGCCTTCTTGGTGCCCTCGACCACGCCGACCTCAGACTTCATGTCACGGGTCAGAGCGGACTGAACCTTCTGCCAAGTCCAGTCAGTAGGCAGTTCCGCAGAGCACTCGGTGAAGAGCTCACGGGCGGTGAGAGCGGTGTCGGCGGTGTGGCCCGCAAGGTGGGCACGGAGCACGGGAGCCACGGTGCTCATGAGAGCGGCACGGGCTTCGGAACGAGCGGCCTTGGTCTTGGCGGCAAGAGCGGCCTTAGTCTCTTCGGACATGGGCTTGCGGGCCTTGTCAAGCTGAACAATCATGTTTTCAAGAGTGGCGATAGCATCGGTGTCGGGAGTCTCGGCGGCCTTCAAGGTGGCGATAGCGGTTTCCAGAGCGTTCTTCTTAGTCATAATAATAATCCTTCCTGGTTTTAGAGCGTTGTCCTTCGCTTTTGATGTATTCATTATAGCACATTTCGTGCTTAATGTCAAGTTAAGAGCTTATTAAAATCGTTCTTTGATTCCAAAATGGTCAAGGTAATCGTTCAGTTCGTCTTTGGTCATAGCACCGGAGCCGCACATTTCACCGTGTATCATTTCCCACAGTGTGACGGGATACTTGCCTTCTGCGTTGGGTTCAGCAACTACCAATTTCTTCGGAAGCCCCAGAGCATTGGTGTAACGGAATGACTTAACCATAATTGAATCCTTTCTGGTTTGAGGGGTTTTCCTTCCCCTTTTGCTTATTCATTATAGCACATCTCATGCCTAATGTCAAGTTAAGAATTTGTTACGGAGGGAGGTTCCCATGAAGTTTCTGCTTCCGACTGTCACGACAAGCGCATGCTTCTTGCCGCCGTCCGTTACTGTTTTCTTGCTGGCGTCCTCCCTCGGAACAATTATAGTATACCATAAGCGGCGGCAAAAGTCAAGCATTTGACTTGTTAAGATTTGGAAAAGTTATGGGGCCGGGCCAAAAGATTAACATAAAAGTAAAAGAGAAAGGGCTTGCGCCCTTATCCAATATATATAACCTGTCCATTATACTTAGCTGCAACCCTTTCTGCGGCTTCCTCCATACGATACGCACCAACAAAATATTTGTTTTTATTGTATATTGTATAAACTACCCACAATCCTACGCAAGCCTTTTTATTCATTCCATAAATCTTCATTGTCTTTCTTCCTTTCTGGCTTTAAGTGTTTCCTTCACTTGATGGGTATAGTATATCATGGATAGCTAAAAATGTCAAGTAAAGTGTATGTAAACTAAGGTGGCCGGCCGCAAAACTTTACAATATCTTAAAAAGAAAAGGGCTTGCGCCCTTTTCTTAGAACATCTCGTCAATATCGAAGATGTCACAACCGCTGAAAGGGTCATAATTGCTTTCATCCACATCATCATCGAAGTCGTCATACTCGTCCTCGTCGTCATCCACTTCAACGCCCTCAATGCCCTGCGATTCGCAGAAGAGCTCAAACAGCTTGCGGGTCTTCTTGGTAATCAGGTCAGCATCGGGGATGCGGTTGGTGCGGGCAAACTCTTCGGCAACGAGGGTGTAACCAATGGCATCGAGAATCTGGCGGGCGGTGGTGTCGGTGATAGTCATAAGGCAAATTCCTTTCTGGTTTGTTGGGTTGTCCTTCCCTTTGATGTCTTTATTATATCACGGATGGAGCGGAAAGTCAAGTTAATAATTTGTGAAGTCCTCGCCGCAGATATTTCGTATCCGTAGGATTTCCCCGCCAATCATGCGGATACAATTAATCTTTTCCCGCAATGAATCTTCATTACATCTCATGGTGTCCAAGAGGTTATTGCGGATAAACCATATGGTATAGTACATATTGTCTTGCCCTCCTTACGTATATAGTATAGCACCATTTCTAAAATCTGTCAAGTTAAAGGATAGTTAAGTTTTGAGGCCGGGCCGGAAATTTAACACAATACTAAAATAAAATGCGGCCGAAGCCGCATTGGGTTAAAGCTTCTTTATGCTTTCAGAAACACAATACTTCGCATTAGGAGGTAGGATTTTAGCTAATTTCTGACTTTCCTTAGAGGTCGGGCAAAATACGGTAAAGAATTGAAATTCGCCATCACTGTTGTTTCCGTAAGTATGATACACAAGGTTGGCCGCATCAAGATAATTTATGAAACTATCAACATCCGTTAGGTGAACCGATACGTCAACCTTCCATTCGGCTTCATGCGAAAATAGTTTGCTGAACATAAAGTTGGCAAGATACACACCGGAGAAGTTAGCCGCCGCAGTTATCAATGCCTTGCCCCATAGCGGCAACCCCTCCGCATTGGTAAAGAAGATGACGTAGGTGTAAAGGCCGTAGGCCATTGCGTTGACACAGGCAGACACAAAGGTGGAACTCTTGATGGTACACAGAGACTTGATAGTCTGAATAACTACGTTGACGAAGCACAGGACACAATAGAGTAGAAGAAAATTCTTAGTCATAATCTTGTCCTTCCTTTCTTACTTCAAAAGTATCTCCAAGAGAATCACAAAGTATGTAACCGCAAGTATGACAAGCGCAAAAGCCCAAGGAATCCAAATCGGAGCCAGCACCCAAACCCAAGCCCATGTAATGACGTGACACAGTTTGAGCACGATGAACGCAACGCCAAGCATATTCGTAAAGCTGATGGAACGAGTAGCGGTAGTTTTCTGGTTGTCAGTCATGGTGCGTCCTTTCTGGTTTTAGGTTTTCCTTCCTTTGATGGTTATAGTATACCATAACTTGCGGGAAAAGTCAAATTAAGAATAAGTTAAGTTATGGGCCCGGGTCCGAAAGTTAAATTGGAATTTACAAACGAAAAGACCGCCCTAAATTATGGGCGGTCTAATCGTAGGAGGCTTGGTATCTATCTCAATCACGTATATCTGAAATTGCGTGAAGAAGATCTTCTTCGGATTCTTCAAAATCGTTGGACATATAGTCAGACGAAATGGGGGTTCTGTCAGTATAAAACGTATTCGGTCTCAGAGGACAAATCGAAACGGCGGTAAAATCAACCTCAGGGAAATAAGCACAGTATCTACCCCTGGCCGCGAGAGCATCCGTAACGGTATCGAACAGGCCAATGATGTAGATGTCATTTTCGGGGTTGACGGTTCCTTCGGAAAGGACGGTAGTGTCAATCACAAGATACTTCATAATTATTATGCTCCTTTCTTAGTCCCACTCGTAGTCGGAATCAGGGTCAAGCATTTCATTAACAACGTGGCGCAGAATCTTCTGACGGATTTCCAGAGGAACCTCAGAGGCGTCGTTTATGCTTGTCCAATTACATTCAATGTAATCGTTAATTGCCTTTTCAAAGTCAATGGCAAGCTGTTTGATACCCCATTCGGAAATTCCGTATTTCTTGACGATGGTAAATTCCTTCATATGGTGTCCTTTCTGGTTTAAAGAGTTTTCCTTCTCTTGATGTCTTAATTATACCATAGGATGCGGGAAAAGTCAAGTTAAGAGTTTGTTACTTCATCAACATCTCGAACTTCGGTAAATTCATACACGTCTGTCCATCTGTACATTTTCCCACAAAACCTACATCTGCCTATACAATAATCATGATAACTATTACCATACCATTCTTGATTAAGCAAGTCGATGTCAAAAGGTCCGGGTTTGGTGGCGTGACAATTCGGGCATTCATTCAGCATTGTGGTTATCTCCTTTCTTTTTGTACCATTAGTATATCATATTGGGGCCAAAGTGTCAAGTTAAAACAATGTAAATATAGCGGCCCGGCCGCAAAACTTAACACAACGTTAAAGAAGAAGGGGAGGGCTTGCGCCCTCCCCTCTCGGGCTTAGGCCCGGGAGTAGGTCAGGGGGTTCTTGCCGTTATCGTGCTTCACGACTTCCGCAGTCCACATCTCACGCAGAGCGTAACGCAGCTTGGACACGCTGAAATCGGTCAGGCCAGTCAGACAGGCGTCAAACAGCTCCTGCGCCGTCATGGGCTTGTCGGACAGCTCCGCCATGACCAGCTCGTGGGCGGTGGCGTACAGCTCCGCATTGGCGGCGGCCTTAGCTACCAGCTCGTCATACTCCTTGTTGACCTCATCCCGCAGGTCGGTCAGCTCCTGCTCGGTCAGGGTCTTGCCATTCAGGTAATCACGGACGGCGGTCAGGGTGCTCTTCTTCATAGGTAATCCCTTTCTGGTTTTTGGGGCTTTTCCTTGCCCTTTTGATGTATCCATTATACCACGGAAGTGGTAGAATGTCAAGTTAAGAGTTTGTAAAGTTCCAAGGGGTTTTCGCGGAGTTGAGCCTTTTCATTTTTTTTTCGCAACGAAGTCCCAAGCTGTTTCGACCTGTTGCTCCCCTTGGAACACTATAAGTATACCACAGAATCCAGGAAAAGTCAAATTAAGAGTTTGTTAAGTTTCGGGCCCGGCCACGTTTGTTTACGCGACCTTTACAATACGTATGTTTTCGGTTTTGTTGGTAGGAGATGCTACCATTAGTTCAACGCAATAATCAGAATAAAATGTAGTAGTTATGAAGTGATAATGAATGTCGTCGATGGAGTTTAGGGCGTAGAGAAGTGCGGCGTCAAGCGTAGGGAAGGTTTGCCGCCGCAACATTTTACATTCGATTTGATATTTATTCATAATCATCTTTTCCTTTCTTGTATTTCTCTTTGCGGCGCTTGTCCTCAAACACCCGCACATAGGGCTTTACAACACCCCAATCGCCGCGGATGCGGCGATTGAGTTCAGCGGTGTCAGCGGTTTTCTTATTTTTCTTCATCGTAGCTCCTCCATCCTTCATCATCGTCCCAGCGGTAGTAGCCAGCTTTCAGCTCCCCTTCGATGCCCTCGTAGCCGAAGCTTTCCAGCAGCTGGTTGAACGCCTTCGCCAGCTCCGGCATATCCACGAAGAAGTGGTCAATGGGCAGGTCGGAGTCCTCCATCTCCATCATCTCGTAGATGCTCTCCCAGTCACGCTCTTCACCGTTATGGTCCCAAAAGGTTATGTGACCATAAAAGGTATCCAGTTCATAGTTGCGGCAGTTGTTCTTAGAGCAGAACAGATTTCCGTCAAAAGCCTGATACATGGTGGTCATTGCGATACCCTCCGTTTCTTATCTCGTTCCCCTTGGAACACCTATATTATAGCATGAGAAGTCAGGAAAGTCAAGTTAAGAGTTCGTAAACTAATGCGCCCGGCCCGTTTAATTTACACATGCCTAACAATTTAGGGGAGCGCTACTGCGCTCCCCAAGTCCATCATCGTGTGGGCACCGGGTTGCTTCCTCTCATAATGGGCCGTCCACTATCGCAACCGGGTCGTTTGGGCCCTTGCTTCAACCGGGTGGTATCATCTTGCCTTTCCCCTTTCGTTGACTATATTATAGCACAGGTGAGACTGAAAGTCAAGTTAAGAGTTTGTTACCAAGGGGATGTCCTCTCCGAGGTACGTTTTTACGGCTTCCTTCCTACCGCCTTATTGGGACGGCCCGCCCGCGCAATGGTCGTCATCCCCTTGGAACAATATAAGTATACCATAGAAGGTGAGAAAAGTCAAGTTAAAAGAGTGTAAACTAATCGGCCCGGCCTGTTTATTTTACATTGGTGTAACAAAAGAGAAGGGCGAGGATTACTTCTCGTCCTCCGGAAGTTTAGCCATCATCAAGAAGTGATAATGGGCTTCCAAGACTATCGGTTCATCCTTGTAAAGGTCGGCCATTTCGAAGAAGAAAATGGTGATGGAATCTTCGTGTCCAAAGGTACGAACTACGTTGTTCATCATTTCGGTGCGGGTCATGGGGCTTACCTCCTTGCTTTTGATGTATACATTATACTATACCGGCGGCAAAATGTCAATAGGTTTTGTGTTAAAAGGTTGTAAAACAAAGGGGCCGGGCCGTTTATTTTACAGTCACGTAACAAAAGAAAAGACGAGGGTTAATCCTCGTCTTTCAGCGGGAGGCCCGCTCCCGCCCGCAAGATTGCGTAATGGATAGCTAAGAGGTCAAGGCGGTCTTTATAGAGGTTGGCGAGGTCAAAGAAGTAAGAGGTCAGAGGGGAGTCAGAACCGAAGGCACGGGCGATACCTTTCATCATGCTGGTACGAGTCATTAGGGCGTTCCTCCTTGCTTTTGATATATATAGTATACCACTCCGTTTGTAAAGATTCAACTCACTGGATGTTAAACAATGGTAAACATTTGGGCCCGGCCTCTTTTGTTTACAATCACTTAACAAAAAGGAAGAGGACTATTCGTCCTCTTCCTCGTTCTCGTCCTCAACTTCCCGGGAATGGTAGTTTCCCTCAAAGAAGGCATCAACCGCCTCGCACCATTCGTCTTCAAAGAGGTCAAACCAAGTCATTCCGTCCCGCATCTGCCGGGCTTTGGCGTAGACGTCAACCGCCGTGCGATGTTCCAGAAGCCAATTCTCGAAGTCCGCTTCTTCCATGTTTTCCCACGCATTGTCCCGGGCTTCTTCCTCACTGTCGAAAACCTCACCGAAATCGCTTTCCCAAATCTTAGTCATTGTTGTTTGCTCCCTTCATTTGATGTCTATATTATAGCACATGATGGTTCAGTTGTCAAGTTAAAAGTTTGTTGCGAGGGGAGAAGCCGTGCTAACCAAGCTGACACTATCCGTCAAATTCTCAAAGAGTTCAATGGGACGATTTGAACGTCTCTTGCTCTCTCCCCTCGGAACAATATAAGTATACCATAGAGTTTCAGGAAAGTCAAGTTAAAGGTTGGTAAAGTTTGCGGCCCGGGCCTTTTAATTTACAATTACGTAATAAAAAGAGGGATGGCGTTAAAAACGCCATCCGATAATTTTGTATCCAAGCAGTTCATCTTGGTAGATATGGCCCTGTTCATCAATCTCGTAATGCCAATTACACGACCAACAATCTTGACCCGCACAGTCATTGAGTTCATCCACGATTTCCCGCATGGTGTAGTATCTGCGTTCCCTCACAGGCTGAATCTCAATGTATTTCTTTACAGTAGACCATGCAACCTTCGCTTTCTTATCTTCACGAGACGAGATTGGTTCCCGCAGTTCCCATTCCTGAATCAGTCTATCTTTATTTTCTTCTATCCATTTGGCCAGCACTTTCTTAGTCCAATCTTTCATCATTGTGGTGTCCCTCCTTCATTTGATGTATACATTATACCACAGGATGGGCAAAACGTCAAGTTAAAAGTGAGTTAATTGGTTAGGGGTCAAACCAATTATCATCATTAGTTCCACCATTACATTGTTCCAGAACGGTAATGATTGTAAATACAATCATACTAAGTACCGCAACACCCAAGAGAATGAGAAGAATAAGTTTAATCGTCATGGTGGATTTCCTTTCTTCTTTTAATGTATACATTATACCATGTGGTTGCGGGAAAGTCAAGTTAAAAGATTGTAAACGAATTGCCAGGCGTATTTAACTTAAATTTTATATTAAAGGTATTGACAAACTGGGTGTGCTGTGGTATAATAAATATATCAAAGAAAGGGAGACGCTATTATGGAGACTGTAATCTATCGTGTTTTTAAGAAGCAGGAGGGGCCTTGGTATGCTCCTGCAAAAGTTTGGGCGATTGAAATGGTTTATGAAAATGGTATGCATCGGTGTCATGCTACCCATTTTTATGGTCATTACAAAGCTTTGAAGCTGGCAAAATATCTGGCAAAACGTTTTGGTGGAGTGGTGGAGGGTTAAACCTTCCACTACTTTATTTAATTTATTATGAAACTATAGATTACGGAGTTTCGGGAAAGTCAAGTTAAACAATTGTAAAGTTATGGGCCCGGCCTATTTAGTTTACAATTATGTAACAAAAGGGTGGGTGCTTAGCGCACCCACAAACTTCGCAGAATGTTATTTTTGTAAACTGCGATTTGGTCAAGTACCGGCAGGGTGTTGGGCAAGCAGTTCAGAATCCAGGCGTCCATTTCTTCAAAGCTCGTGAAGGTGTTCGTGAAGGTCTTGCCAGTCATAACCGTCCAATCAATGCGCCAAGTATTCATATGAAAACCGCCTTTCGTTTTCCTTTGATGTATATAGTATACCATATAGTTTTAGGAAAGTCAAGTTAAAACCTTGTTAAACGAATTGCCAGGCACACTTAACATAAGTATAAAACCGCGTTAGCGCGCGGTTAATAGCTTGTATTCTTTGTCTCGCATCCACAGAACGTTATGCTTATAAAGGTTTAATTCGTTATGAAGTTCGCAAAGGCCGAAATAAGGCATCCAATCAGTGAAAATGCGTGTGCCTACTCGATCATACAACTTAGCACCAAAAATATTACAAATATCCTTATACCAAAACTCGGCTTCTCGCAATGAAACAAATTCAACAGACTTAGTTTCATTGATATCGCTATTGGGGTGAAAGGTAATCTGGAAATACCATTCATTGTTGCACTTGTTGTAAAGCCGCTGTTCCCGCTCGATTTCCTTCTTGTGAAAAAACTTCATTGTTGTTTCCCTCACTTTCTATATGTAGTATACCATACCGCAGGACGAAAGTCAAGTTAAATGTATGTAAACTATCCCGCCCGGGCTTAGAATTTAACATTCCAATAACAAAAAACCGTGATTATTCATCACGGTTTTTCAAATTGAAATTGAGGACTTCCATAATCATTTCGGGAGAATAACTTTCACCTTTCCAGTCGTTGCGGTTTCGGGATTCATCATCAAATAGTATTCCGGTGCCGCATGCTTCCCATTTATTCATACCGTAGGGAAGAAATTTTATATCGTCCCATTTAACAGAGGGGAGATGGCGCCGCAACCATTTCAGTTTTGCCGCCATAACTTTCTGGGTATAGGCAGGAGAACTATTCTTAGAAAGCCATGAACAGATACCAATCTGAAATCCCATCTTTTGAAGCCTGTTCAACGTGCGGGCCAGCATGCGCATATCCAGCATAGGGAGGGCTATCCGGTAGGGAGAAGCATTTCCCGCTTCAAGTTTCGGGAGCCAGTTGGCAACCAAATACAAATCCACCAGCGTGCCGTCCATGTCGAAATAGAACCAATTTTCCTTCATTGTGGGATAACCGCCTTTCGTCATTTCTTGATTATAGTATACCATACAGAATTGAAACTGTCAAGTTAAGTGTTGGTAAACTATTGAGGCCGGGCCGTTTAGTTAACAGTCCGATAACAAAAGAAAAGGCCGCATTGCGGCCTTTAATCTTTCGAGATGATGACGGGGCGAACATTCCACTTATGTCCGGTAGCATATGTTCTAAAATTCGCCGCCTGTTCCGCTTCGTCGAAACGGGCGTAATAGGAGGAACCTTGAAAACCGCCGCAGTAAATCGCATACACAACCATGATGATGTTCTCCCTTCATTTGATACCATTATTATAGCACACTACTTGAAGAATGTCAAGTTAAAGGTTTATTAATTACCAACCGCAACTATCGCGCCCTTCTTGCGTGAACGCAATATAATCATAGGGATGTTCCGGGTCTTTGCTTCGTAATTCTTTTAGCAAAGCCTTGGCTTCTTCTTCGGTCAAATCGTGCCCGCAACAGGCAGGAAAGCATCCGTTGTCATGGAAAATTATGTACTTCGTCATTTTAGTTTGTTCTCCCTTCATTTAATGAATCTTGGTGGGGCCCGTAGCCCTTACGCTTCAAAGAATCTTACCAGCTCGCAGTAGTCGGCATACGCAGCTTCCTGGGCTGCGTCTTCCTCTTCCTCCATGTCCCTCTCGTAGTCCTCCATATCCCATCCACGGAGTTCCCGCAGGTCGAGTTCATAGGCGATTTCGTAATTCTCTTCAAACATTTTCGTGTCCTCCCGCTTTTTTCTTTCGTTCCCCTTGGAACAATTATAGTATACCATAGGCCAGGCATAAAGTCAAGTTAAGTGTACGTAAACTTACGGGCCCGGGCCTTTTAGTTTACAATTACTTAACGGAAAGACCGCTGGCAGGTTTACACCTGCCAGTAGTCAAAGAGAACTTCACCGTCGGGGCCGCGCCGCCAAATCTTGACGTTCACGCAGTCGGGGTCTTCGAGGTAGATGGCGCAGGCGGTAAGAGCGGCGGGCATGGTAGCGGCTGATTCAGTCCAGACGGCAACAGAGCAGTCGGTGTCGTAGGTAGGAGTCTTGTAAGCCCGGTAAACAGTGAACATATTTGATGTCCTCCCTTTCATTTTCTGTATACATTATACCATGTGTATGGTCAGAAGTCAAGTTAAAACTTGGTTAAACGAGGGCGCTGATGATGGCGGCGGCGAAAAAGAAAGCAATCCATCCAATAACGCCGATAGCAATGTTACCGACTTTCTTTATGTCCTCAGAAGTAAGCTGGCGGAAGAACTTTCTGACCTTATAACGAAGCTGGTTGCGGCTGGTAGAATATTTCATGCGGTTCCCTTCCCTTCCCTTTTTCTACCATAATTATACACCCAATTACGTAAAAAGTCAAGTTAAGAGTGAGTTAAATAAAGAGCCCGGCCACGAAAGTTTACACCCACGTAACAAAGAAAAAGGGCCGCTTGCGGCCCTTTACTTCCTCCGTTTCTGCTTCTTTGGTTCTACCTGGCCCATGTTTGCCCGCTCGTAGGCACTTATGGAGATATATTCATTATACTCTTCTTTGCTTATCTCCCAAGCTCTCACGCAGGGCTTAGAGTGCTTTACGCTGGGCATCTTCTTAGCCATGTCCATAGCGGATAGCAGGTTTACAGCTTCAAACGCAAACTTTATGTCGTTAGAATGACCGCAGCCGCAGTGTCCCCGTTCACAAATTACCATGTAAAACTTCTTCATTGTCTTAGCTCCCTTCCTTTTTTCTGTATTCATTATACCATATGTAGCTCCAAAAGTCAAGTTAATTTCTTGTTAAAGGGTTACAGCACTCTTACGAGTGCTGTAACCGCTTGCCGATGCCGCCGACTTCGAGGGCGATGGAACCGTCATCCGCCAGCAGGTCCGAAATGCCCCGCCGATGGTTGTGGCCGGTCCAGGTCCAGGTCTTGAACGTCACCATGGAGCTCCCGCCCTTATCCCAAATGCCCTTGCCGCTGTTGAGAGCTTCGCAGATGGCGAGCTCCTGCGCATCGCTCATGTAGCCGTTCTTCCCAACCTCCCAGCCGTTCCACTTCACCCCGGTGAAGCGAAGGGCGGCGAAGTGGTAGCGCCCAGCTTTCATGACCTGCGGTCCGGCCCAGCGGATACCGCTGTCGCCGAAGCGGAACAGGGTGGTATTGTGCGCTTCCAGCTGCTCACGCAGGGCCTCAGCCGTGTAGAACAGGAACACGGTATCGGGGCCAGCTTTCGCCGCAAGGGCGAAAACCTTTTCGTGTGCCTGATTCGTGTTCGTGTAGGAAATGGCCTTTTCAAGAGTGTTCATCATGGGGATACCACCTTTCCGTGCGGGGTCTTTCCTTGCCCCGTCAACGTAATCATTATAGCACATCCCTTTGTTAAAAAATAGCATGAAACGGTTAAGCGTTTGTTAAACCGATTTTCGTTAGTTAGATATAACTAACTCGGCGATTTATACTGGCATAAATATTATAGTAGGAAATTTCGTTAGACATAACTAACTGGCCCGGAAAAAGTTTAACATTCGCATAATACTGTTGCCACATTTTTGTGGTAGAATATCGGGGGACACATTGGTTAGTTATGTCTAACCAGCAAATATGGCAACATAACTATTCTACTATGAAATTTCGTTAGACATAACTAACCGGGAATTTTGCGGCGGGAAAAGTTTAACATTTACATAATACTGCCGCCACAATTCTATGATATAATATCGGGGGCTACCACAGTTAGAGACATCTAACCGTTATTGCTCTATAAATGTTAGTTAGACATCACTAACCGATGCCTTCACTTCCCCCTGTCCCTCCTCCCCTCGGTGCGTATATAGTATACCATGGGGAGCTGAAAAGTCAAGTTAAGTTTTTGTTAATAAAAGTATGGGCTTAGCAATATGCTAAGCCCATATCACGCCAGCGCAAAACGCTGATTTGGTGGCACTCTCTGCCGATTTTCATTGCTTCGCGCTTGGTGCTGACACGCTTGCTTTTGTCGATGTAGTAAATGCCTTCGCTGTACCAAACGCCGCAAGTTCCGTTGTACGTTTTAATGGCTTTCATGGCTTCGTGAATATCGACGGTTTCAATTCCTTCTGTGGCAACCTGCCAGCCAGTTTTGTACATGATGGGCTTTCCCGCTTTGAGAGTTAATCCGTCATTGTTCGCCAGTTTCTTGAGAGTCCGCACGTTAATCATTGTAGCACGCCCCTTTCATTTGATGTATACAGTATAACACATGACCAGAGAGAAGTCAAGTTAAGTTTTTGTTATCCGCGGCCAAGCCTCAATTAGTTATGTTTAATATAAATTTTAGTTAGTCATAACTAACCGGTTTGGCACTTGGCCGCGGATAAATATTATACTATGAATTTTAGTTAGTCATAACTAACCAATAAGATAGTTATTATGCTATAATAATTATTTAGCCGTTTCTTGGTGAATTGTTAAGATTGTTAAATTGTCAAAAAAGGGTTGACAGACTGCCAGGAATGTGGTAATATATACATGTCGTCAGGGAACGACAGAAAAAAAGTTTGGAGGATATAACAATGTTGAATCTCGAAGGCAGTGAAATGGTTTGGAATCGTGTTCGGATTGAATATCATGTGAAGGGTTTCGGCTTCGATATGTGGACGGATGTTGATCATGCGGATGTACTGGATACAGTACGGAATTTATTGAAAGGCAATTCGTGTGTTATTGATTATATCGGCGATCGTTATGTGGATATGACTGATAAGGTTTTGAAACTGATAGCCAAAGAAAAGTAAGAAGCTGGGGCGGCACAAGCCGCCCTTCTTTTGCCCTTTAATTATTATACCATAATAATTATTCACATAGAAGCTGCGGCAGACTGTGATGATGGTATAACTATTCTGCCATAAATCTCTGTTAGACATAACTAACCAGCATGTTACATGTGGCCGTAAGCTATATAACCATAAAGGTCAATGAATTAGCACAGTGATGCACCTATAAACATATGCACTAACGTATACAACTATTCTACTATGAATGTTATCCCTGTATAGGCATTTTCCCGCGAATGTTAAAAGTTTGTAAAAGGGCTTGACGCCCTTGCGAAGATGTGCTATAATGAGGACAATGGAGGAGACGCACCAGTTAGATGCGTCTAACTACGGAGAGAAGCAGAAGCTGCGACAGAGCATTATGACAGCATAAGCATTATACCATAAAACTTCGTTAGACATAACTAACCAGTATACTGGCTGGCTCATAGTAATAATTATTCTACTATAAATATTTTACTCTATACGTATGTGCGGCCACAAGTTATACAGCCATAAAGATTAGTGCGCCATAACCATGATGTGCCTATAAACGTATGCGCTGGTGTATATAACTATTCTACTATGAATTTTATGCGGCCATAAAGAGTACGTTGCCGCAGTTTAATGTATCTAACCATATGTTAAGCGTATGTTAAATCTCAAAAAACCTATTGACTTTTGACGGGAAATAGCGTATAATTCTAATTGTTCCGAGGGGAACGAAAAATCAAGTGTTTGGGAGGATATAACAATGTTCGAGAATTACGAGAAGGCTTTTGCGTGGGATGTGCGTGAACTGACTGGCTGGGACATGGAGGACATGGAGAAGGAAATCGAAGAATATAACAAGGCCATGGAGGACGAGGCGGCAGAGGACGCCGCACAGGAAGCCGCATACAATGAGTATATGGCCATTGTGGCGGAGATTGACGAGGCCATGCCCTTCTAAGGGCTGGCCTTTTTTTAATATTTTTTTTACACAAAAAGGGATTGACAAAGTGCCAGGAAAGCGCTATAATATAATCGCACCGGGAAAAGAAGGAGAGACAAGGGGGAGTGCGACCTATGGTTAGACGCCTCTAACTACGGCGGTATCACCACTAACAGAGGAACGGCAATAATTATTATGCCATAATAAATATTTCGTGTGA
>Ga0310697_10003361_pt1 | contig 16254 bp, 20 predicted proteins | sample 172DNAGHGlowgp2_FD_203883 | JGI IMG/M metagenome (GOLD analysis project Ga0310697, IMG submission 203883) | Sheep rumen microbial communities from Palmerston North, Manawatu-Wanganui, New Zealand - 1728 DNA GHGlow gp2 (v2) (version 2) | ecosystem: Host-associated > Mammals > Digestive system >... | reverse complement strand
AAGTGCGTATGAGTGTCAGGAAACGGGGGTAGTTGCCCAGGCCGCAGCCTTCGCAGGTGTCGGTGGGGCTGTGGTAGCCGCCGTAGGGGCCGCCGAGGGTGTAGATGAAGATGGCCGGGCAGTACTGGCTGAGGTAGTAGTGGTCGCTGTTGGGGGCGTTGTCGCGGCGACCGATCTTGGCGGCATAGCCACGCTCCTCGTTGATGCGGGAGAGCATGTCAACGTAGGGCTTCGTCGCACGGTCGTTGGCGTTGACCACCATCAGGCCCTCGTCGCCACCGCAGAAGAGGTCGATATTTACCAAGAGCTTGACTTTGTTCATCTTGATGAGCGGCATGTCGGCGAAGAACCCGCTGCCGACAAGTCCCGATTCCTCGCCACCGAAAAAGAGGAAAACATACGTATAGTGCCGCTGTTCCTGTCCGGCAATCATACGGGCCAGGTCGAGCACGGCGGCGGTGCCGCTGGCGTTGTCGTGGGCACCGAAGAAGATGGTGTCGCCATGCATGCCAAGGTGCTCGTAATGTGCGGTGAAGACTATCATTGAATCGCTCTTTCCCGGCAGCACTCCACACACATTCTGCGAGCGGTAGCCAGCCTTAACGATGGGCGGTCGTGTGGTGGTGTTGGGAAAATGAAAATACTGGTAGTAGTTCTTGCACAAAGGTCTCACACCCATGGTCTTCAGCTCGTTGCGCACATAGTCGGCGGCGATAGAGTCTCCCCTATTCTGCATGCCGCGGCCAAACATTGCGGACGACGTCAGGTCGCGGATCACGCGGCGCGCATAGGCACTGTCCTGCGCCTGCAGCGAAGTGTGAATCGGGAAGAACAGGATGGCACAGAGCAACCACCTGCAATTCTTCACTCTAAATTTTTCATTCTTCATTTCCATCAGAATCCGGGCAAATCTAACCATAGCGTGGGCAGCATTAATATGAAACCAAGAACAATGAGGGCAACGATGAATTTCCACACCCATTTGAGCCATGTGCCATAGGGGATGCGGGCCATGCCGAGCACGCCGATGAGCACTCCGCTGGTGGGCGTGAGCATGTTGGTGAAGCCGTCGCCGAACTGGAAGGCCAGCACGGTGGTCTGGCGTGAAACGTCAATCAGGTCGGCGAACTGCGCCATGATGGGCATGGTGAGGGCCGCTTTGGCCGAGCCGCTGGGCATCACCACGTTGAGCAGCGTCTGGAAGACATACATCGCCCCCAGCGAGACCACATCGCCCACCTGCGCCAGCGACCGCGTCAGGCCGTAGAGGATGGTGTCGATGACGCAGCCGTCCTTCAGTATGAAAATGATGCCGCTGGCCAATCCCACCACCAACGCTGCCGACAGGATGTCCTTGCAACCGGCAAGGAACAGCTTGGCAATGTCGTCGGCCCCCTGGCGGTCGATGATGCCGGCCAGGATGCCCATGGCCAGGAACAGCGCCGAAATCTCCTCGATGTACCAGCCGAACTTCAGCACCCCCACAACGAGGGCGACAATGGTGACAAAGAACAGGACGAGTATAAGTATCTGGCGAACCGTGAGCCTGCTCTCTTCCGACGATTCCATACGCAAACGCCAATAGTCGTCCAGCTTGTACACCGGACTGCTTTCGGGCCTGGCCTTCACCCGCCGGGCGTACCACAGCACGAAGGCAATGCCAACAATCGTCAGCACCACCCAGCAGAAGAGCCTGTATTCCAATCCGGAGAACAACGGCAGGTCGGCAATGCCCTGGGCGATGCCGATGGTGAAAGGATTGAGCATGGCGCCTGCAAAGCCCACATGCGCAGCTACATAGCACATGCAGACACCGACAATGGAGTCGTAGCCCATCTGGATGGCCAACGGGATGAACACCACCACAAAGGCAATGGTCTCCTCGCTCATGCCGAAGACCGCCCCGAAGAGGCTGAACAACAGCATCACCAGCGTGATAATGATGTTTTCGACACCCAGTTTCTTTATTATCTTGTATCTGCTTAACCGCTTGACCCATTGCAAGAAAGCCATCACACCGACATCGATGGCATGGCTGTTGTTCAGAATCCAGAATGCTCCGCCAACCATCAGGATGAAAATGATGATGTCGGCCTTGTCGACAAAGCCGTTGAATAGGGCGGAGAACACCTGCCACGTCTGCGGCGAGCGTTCGGTGTAGTGGAACGAGTTGTTCACCACCACCTCGCGGCTGCTTCCGTTGACGTCTATCGTCTCTCTCACAAACTCGCCCGCCGGCACCACCCAGGTGAGCACCGCGGCAAACACAATCAAAGCGAAGACGATGGTAAAGGTATGCGGTATACGTTTCATTTCAAGCTGGCTAGGTAACTGTTGCGGTAGCGGGGGTCGCTGGAAACATCCTTGCCGAACCATGCCGGGGGCACAAAGGCGTTGGCGGCGTCGGCCGAGGGAAATTCCACCTCCACCAGCCACAGGCCTTCGTGCACACCGTGGAAGAGGTCCAGCTCGGCCACCTGTGTGGTGTACAACCCGTCGGCTTCGCTCCGGCGCAGGTCGATGCGGTAGCGCGTCTTGCACACCATCGTGCCCTCGCACTTGGCGCGGAGCATCAGGTACTTGTCCTCCGCAAGGGCGAACTCCTCCTCGCGGTTGACGATGGCCGATGTGGCGGACGAACGCTGCTTCTCCTTGACGGTGAGTATAAAGGCATCGCCCATCCTGCGGATGCGCAGGGTGGGCGACGTGCACAGGTAGCCTTGTTCAATCTCTACATGAGGATAGGACTCCAAATCGTTTGGAAGCCAACGAACAAGGTATTTCCTTTCTATCTCCATCAGAGGGTGGCCAGATAGTCGGACACATTCTTTTCGATACGGGCGGCAACATCGGCGCAGTCGTCAGCCTTCTGGAACTTCTCGCCGGTGATGTGCTCGTAGAGTTCGATGTAGCGGTCGCTGATGCTGTTCACAATCTCCTCGGTCATCTCGGGCACCTTCTGTCCCTCCTTGCCCTGGAAACCGTTGTCCATCAGCCACTCGCGCACAAACTCCTTGCTCAGTTGGCGCTGGTGCTCGCCCTTCTTCAGGCGCTCCTCGTAGCCATCGGCGTAGAAGTAGCGGCTGCTGTCGGGGGTGTGGATCTCGTCGATGAGGTAGATCTTGCCGTCGCGCTTGCCGAACTCATACTTGGTGTCGACCAGTATAAGCCCCTTCTCGGCGGCAATCTTGGTGCCACGCTCGAAGAGCTGCAGGGCGTAGCGCTCCAGCTGGTCGTAGTCCTCCTTGCTGACGAGGCCCGTGCGGATAATCTCCTCGCGGCTGATGTTCTCGTCGTGTCCCTCGTCGGCCTTGGTGGTGGGGGTGACAATGGGCGTGGGGAACTTCTGGTTCTCCACCATGCCCTCGGGCAGCGGCACACCGCAGAGGGTGCGGGCGCCGGCCTTGTACTCGCGCCAGGCGCTGCCGGCCAGGTAGCCGCGGACAATCATCTCCACCCGGAACCCTTCGCACTTCAGGCCCACGGTGACCATCGGGTCCGGCGTGGCAAGCTTCCAGTTGGGCAGGATGTCGGCAGTGGCATCGAGGAATTTGGCCGCAATCTGGTTCAGCACCTGACCCTTGTAGGGGATGCCCTTCGGCAGCACCACGTCGAAGGCCGAGATACGGTCGCTGACCACCATGGCCATATACTTGTCGTCGATGTTGTACACATCGCGCACCTTGCCCACATAGAGGCTCTTCTGTTTCGGGAATTTAAAGTTGGTTTTAACTACTGCTTTCATATTTTGAAACTTTTTTTCTTTACTGCGTCAGCAAAATTTTCAATTTTCAATTTTCAATTCATCTACTCATCCAGCTTCATGGCAAAAAAGGTGAAGTTCACCTTGCCGTAGTTGCGGTGCTGCCAGAATCGTGGGTGCTCCTCGAAGCTGTACTCCCGAGGGTGCTCCAGAATGAAGATACCGTCCTCCGTAAGCACCTCGCTCCCAAACACCAGGTCGGGCAGCGTGTCCAGACCCTCCAGCGCATACGGCGGGTCGGCAAAGACAATGTCGAACTTGCGGTTGGCCCTTTTGAGCAGGTCGAAAACATCGGTGCGCACCACGTGCAGGTTGCGCAGCCCAAGTCGCCCGGCCTCGCTCTTGATGTACTCCGTGCAGGCGTTGTTGATGTCCACCGCCGTAACCTCCTTCACACCGCGCGAAATAAACTCCACAGCCACCGCGCCGGTGCCGGAGAAGAGGTCCATCACCGAGCACTCCTCGTAGTCCACATAGTTGTTCAGGATGTTGAACAGGCTCTCGCGGGCCATGTCCGTCGTGGGACGCACGGGCAGGTTGGCGGGCGGATTCAGTCGGCGCCCCTTCAGGTTTCCAGCAATGATTCTCATAGTATCAGCGCGTTGCGGTATGTGTGGAGTGTCTTGAATGCAGGGTTGAGGTACGACGTGTGCACACCCGTGTAGAGCGACGCCTGCGGGAAGTAGGGCCGCAGCAGGGCGAAACGTTCGCGTCCTACATCGCCACACATCAGCAGCTCCGTGCCGCTGTTCTCCAGGCCGAAACTCTTCAGCACCTCCACCGTGTGGAACTGCGCCTCGCTGTCGGAAGCGTAGGGCACCGTGTTGCCGTAGATGTAGCGTCCGTCGCGGAAAGCGGCGAAGTCGATGACTCCCTGGCGCCAGTGCGTCAGCAGCAACGGATGGTCTCCGCTGCGCCGTTCCAGCCCCAGCGACGCCAGCTTCACATGCTGGTTCATCACTGCCAGACCGGGCAGGGCCACCTTGAACGCCGTGGCGATAGCGTCGTTGGCGGCATACACCGCCGTCGACCCCAGCGCCTTGCACGGCGTAGCCATGATGCCCGTCGCCTCGCTGCCCACAAGCTTAAGATACTGGCGGTTGGCCGACGGCGCATAAAGCTCGTCGGGCACCCACACGCTCTGGTCGCTCAGCACTATGAGTTCCATGGCGGCATAGCCCAGGGGCCGTATGCCGACAGAGGCAAAGAAGGCCTTCACGTCGGCCATCACAACGGTCATCGAGCCGGCGTGCATGCCCTCGGCCTCGCCGAACGTCAGCAGCACGCCCCCGAGCGTCACTTCCGAAAAAGAAAATCCATTCGCCCGTAGGCAAATGGATAGTCTCTTTTCGCTGGAAGCAATCTCTTTCTCGGTAACAATGAGAGTCTTGCAACGATACATAACCTTAACGCATTAACACATTATCCGATTAACGCATTATTACTCAAAGTTACCATCGGTGATAGCCTGGGTGGTGTCGCCCACCTTCCAACCGGCGTAGCGGTCCTTCACCTCGTGGATTTCAGCAATCTTGTTGACGACCAGCTGCTCGTCCATGTCGCTCAGCAGCACCTCGTGGGGCACCTGGCACAGGAACACGGGAATCATGAAGCCGCTCTTCTCGATCTGGCTGGCATAGAGCTCGAACTCGTTCTTCTCGCCCTTGGGATAAGGTACATAGCGCAGGTTGCGGATTTCCTCGTCCGTCAGCTGGCGCGTCTTGCCGGTGGCAGCGTCGATGGTCGGCAGCTTGCCGTCCTCGCGCAGCTTCGCAACCGGGTTCACCAGCACCTCCACACGGCTAATCCAGCCGTTCTTCACGGCCTCGTTCTCCGGCACATCGTTGATGTCGACGTCGGCGGGAATCTTGTCGCGGTTGATCTGCTTGCTGACAACCTTCATGCTGTCCTCAGTCATCAGGCGGGTGAACAGCGTGTCGAAATTGCCGCAGTAGCGGCCGTAGGTCACCTTGTAGGCCTCCTCGAGCGTGCGGATGCTCTTCAGCTTCTCCGCGCAGGCGTCGCGGCGCTTCGTGTACTCGTTGTCGAAACGCATCGGTTTCTGAATGCTGTTGTAGACCAGATAAGCCAGGCCGACAATGACAACGGCCAGCACAATTTGGATGATAGTTTTACCTTTCATATCTGTTATTTCTTTTTTTGTTTACACTACAAAATCGGCTGCAAAGATACGAATAAATTGGCAAATAGCGCACATATTTTTTTCATTTATTTTCACCCGCCGCCGCACAACCCCTGCAATCGGGTATCAATCAACCATTTGAACAACCACATTTTTTTTCACTCCCAACTCTCCACTCTCCACTCTCCACTCTCCCCTCCCCACTCCCCACACCCCCTCCCCCGCCGTCTTGCCGCTCATAACTCTTAACTCAAAACTCTTAACTCATAACTGACACCAAATTCGGCCCTTCTTATATCCTTCCCATATACTTCTCATATACTTCTTATATCACCTATATAAGATGTATATGAGAAGTATATGAGAACGATATGAGAACGATATAAGAACAATATAAGAAATGCCGAATTATGTACCTCTTCGACCCCTATGGGCCCCCTATTGGGCAGGGGTCGGGGGGAGCTTGGTCCAGTAGACGGTTTCGGAGATGCCGAAGAGGGAGCCTTTGAGGGCCAGGCGGCCGTCGGCGGCGAACCAGGCGACGAGTTTGGCGCGGATGCCGCGCTGGGGGTCGTAGATTTTGGTGTCGTCCCAGCGGTGCTTCTTGGCGTTGTATTTGAGGCCGGAGAAGAGTACAATCTGGTCGGCGGGCCGGTTGCGGAGCGCTTTGTCGGGGTTCTTGGTGTCGAGGATCTTGTTGCCCTTGGCGTCGCGGTCGTGCTCGAGCCAGACGACCTGGGCACGGTAGGTGCCGTTGGCGAGCTTGACGACGCGGGCGCGGAAGCGGTCGTCGCCCTGCTTGCCGGAATAAGTGCCGACAATGTTGTCGGCACTGTTGTTCAGCGTGTTCTGTGCCATGGCCGGCAGGCAGAGGCCCACCAGCATGGTGATGGCGAAGAGGAGGCGTTTCATCTGCGTCAGGCCATGTTGTGGAAGACATTGACGACGTCGTCGTCGTTTTCGAGGCGTTCGATGAGGCCGTTGACGTCCTCCTGCTCCTCCTCGGAGAGTTCGCGGACGGTGAGGGGGATGCGTTCGAACTTGAAGCTCTTGATTTCAAGACCCTTGTCCTCGAGGTACTTGGAGATGGGGCCGTAGTTGGCGAAGTCGGCGTAGATGAGGATTTCGTCCTCGTCGCGGAAGACCTCGTCGATGTCGCAGTCGATGAGCTCGAGCTCCAGCTCGTCCATGTCGATGCCGTCCTGCCAGGCGACGACGAAGGAGCACTTGCGCTCGAAGAGGAAGTCGTTCATGCCCATGGTGCCGAGCTCGCCCTTGCCGCGCACGAAGGCGGCGCGGAGGTTGGCGACGGTGCGCGTGGGGTTGTCGGTGGCGGTTTCGACGACGATGGCCACGCCGTGGGGGCCTTTGCCGTCGTAGACGACTTCTTTGTAGGCCGATTTGTCCTTCTCGGTGGCGCGCTTGATGGCGCGTTCGACGTTGTCCTTGGGCATGGACTCGCTCTTGGCGGTCTGCATGAGCAGACGCAGGCGGAGGTTGCTGCTGGGGTCGGGACCGCCGGCGATGACGGCAAGCTCGATTTCCTTGCCGATTTTGGTGAATGTGCGGGCCATGTGGCCCCAACGTTTCAGTTTTCTTGCTTTGCGATATTCAAATGCTCTTCCCATAGTAAATTGAAATTTGAAAATTGAAAATTGAAAATTATTTGTTTTATACTTCAACTTTCAATCTAGATTAATTTTCTGTTTCTTTTTTTCTATTTTTATTATCGATGTCAACAGGGCTATCAGCTCCTTGATATCGTTGTTCATTGATTCGTATTCCTTGTCGGACAGATAATCCCCATACTTCAGCAGTTCAATCCAATACTGTGTCTCGTCTGCCTCTTTCAATGCTATGGAGAGTTTACCTACAAAATCGGCCGGACTCTGTGCGTTTTTGCTCTCGCGGATATTGGCGCCCACACTTGTGCCGCTTTTCAAAATCTGGCGACTCATCACGTATTCTTTCTCGTCCCTCTCGTACACCAAGTACTTGTACAGACTGACGCATCTGAAAGCGAAATTCAGACTTTTGTCGTGCAATATATTGTCCTTCTTCTTTACCGCGTCAGCCATTTCAATTTTCAACTTTCAATTTTCAATTTTAGATAATCGGTGCAGGCTTCGAAGGTTTTGAAGGTGTGGTCTTCGGGGACGACGCCGGGGATGACCTTGTGGGTGGTCAGCATGTATAGGGGCTGCGGCTGGATGATGGTCATGAGGACCTGGGTGCCGTTGGCCTGGATTTCCTTGATGGCTTCCTCCATGGCGTAGAGGCCGCTCTGGTCCATGAAAGAGACGAGGCGCATGCGGATGATGACGATCTTGGCGTCGGCCGGAACGGTGGCCATGACCTCCTTGAACTTGTTGATGGTGCCGAAGAAGATGGGGCCGTTGAGGCGCTGTACGTAGATTTTGTGCGCCACGGTGTCGGGCATGCCGTGCTCGTCGTCCCAGGGGCTTTCTTTGTCGAAGTTGGTGAGTTCCTGGCTGCTGTAGCCGCCCTCGACGAGGTCGGAGGCGCGCTTCATGAAGAGCACGCAGGCGATGACCATGCCGATGCCGACGGCGGTGAGGAGATCGACAAAGACGGTGACGAGGAAGACCACGATGAGCACCACGGCGTCGGCGCGCGGTATCTTGGGCAGGTCCTTGAAGCCTTTGAAGTCGATGATGCCCCAGCCGACGGTGATGAGGATGCCGGCGAGGACCGACAGCGGAACATACTGGACCACAGAGCCGAGTCCGAGCATGATGGCCAGCAGCAGCAGGGCGTGCACCATGCCGGAGAGCTGGGTGCGGCCGCCGCTCTTGACGTTGACCACGGTGCGCATGGTGGCGCCGGCACCGGGAAGTCCGCAGAAGAGGCCGGCGACGGCGTTGCCTATGCCCTGCCCTATGAGTTCGCGATTGGAGTTGTGCTTGGTCTTGGTGATGTTGTCGGCCACGACGGAGGTGAGAAGGGTGTCGATGGAGCCGAGGCCGGCCAGCGTGAGGCCGGGGATGATGGCGGCGACGAGGACGGTGCCCCAGTTGATGCCGGAGAGGACAATCTGGTCGTGCAGGAAGAAGGGCTTGGGCAGACCCGAGGGGATGGCGCCGATGGTGGCCACGCCGTCCATGTCGATGAACAGCGAGACGACCGTCATCACGATAAGGGCCACCAGGGTGGAGGGCACCTTCTTGGTGAGCAGGGGGAAGAGGTAGATGATGGCCACGGTGCCGATGCCGAGGAGCAGCGCGGTGAGCGAGGTGTGGGAGAAGGCCGCGGGCAGGCCGGCGAGCTGGTCAATCATGGTGCCGCTGCCGTTCTGGCCCACAAGGGGATAGAGCTGCTGCAGGATGATGATGACGCCGATGCCGCTCATGAAGCCGCTGAGCACAGGGTAAGGGATGTAGCGTACATATTTGCCAATCTTGATGACTCCGAAGAGAATCTGGAAGAGGCCGCAGAAGATGGCCGCCAGGGCCATGGAGATGAGCACCTCGGAGATGCTGCCGCCCGAGGAGGCCCAGGCGCCGGAGACGAGGGTGGCCGTGATGACGGTCATGGGACCCGTGGGACCGGAGATTTGGCTGTGGGTGCCGCCGAAGAGGGCGGCGAAGAAGCCCAGGAGCATGGCGCCGGTGAGACCCACGTAGGCACCCATGGAGGCGGCGTCGGGGGAGGCTACGCCGCTGAAAGCCTGTATGCCGAAGGCCAGGGCCAGGGGCAATGCGACGATGCCGGCGGTAACGCCGCCGAAGAGGTCGCCTTTGATGTTGCTGAAGAGGTTCATTTTATTATTGTTTGATTGCTTGATTGCTTGATTGCTTGATTGTTTGAATGCTTGATTGCTTGATTGCTTGAATATATTGTTCTAATCGAGGGTCCAGTAGACGAGTGATACGGAGAGGATGCCCAGTCCGGCACCGGCCAGGACGTCGCCGGCCCAGTGGCGGTTGTTGTAGATGCGCATGAGGCCCACGAGGGTGGCCACGGCATAGCCCGCGACGGCTATCCAGGGGTACTCCTTGCCGTATTCGCGGCGCAGGATTTCAGCCCCGGTGAAGGCGAAGAAGGTGTGGCCCGAGGGGAAACTGTTGCGGGTGGAGTTGTCGGGGCGGAGCTGGGCGAAGCCGTACTTGCCGGCGTTGAGCCATCCGGCGCCGAGGAGGTAACTGGCCCCTTCGAGCTGCGCCAGCTTCCAGAAGCTGTGTCGGCCTTCGATGCCGCAAAGCGTCAGCACGGCGGGCGTCAGCGCGGGCAGGTATTGGATATAATCGTCGACATGGATTTTCGGCAGGTCGTGGTACATCACCTCGTCGCGCAGGGTTACAGCCAGATTGTTCATGTCGGGCTGAAAGGCCAGCAGGCTGCCCATGCCGATCAGGGAGGCACCGGTGATGGACGGGCCAAGGTATTTGCGCACCGGCAACGACCCATGGATGATGGTATCGTTCTGGGCCTGAAGGGTCACCGGGGCAAGCAGGAGGAGTATGGCCAGGAGGTATCTCATAGGGTGAGTCGTCCGTTGGAAAGCATGGGAACCACGGGGCAGGTATCCATTTTGAAAGCAAAGCGCACATCCTCCTCGGCGCCGAGGCCGTAGAGGCGGTGGACATGGGTGGCGTTGGCACAATAGGCGAAGGGGTCGGCCTTGGCCTGTTGCCAGAGGGCGAGGGCCATGGTGGCGGCGTCGCCGTGGGGCGTGGCATGGCAACGCTCGATGATGGCGCCGGCCACGAGGGTGTCCTCAATGCAGAAGTCGTTTTTCCATCCGCTGCAGAGCAGCACCACATCGCGGTTCTCGCGTTCGAGGCGTTGGCACAGCGCCGTGAGGTTGGCGAAGCAGCCTACAAGGGTAAGGGCGGCATCGGCGGCGCGGACGATGGTGACCGTGCCGTTGGTGGTGCTGTAGGCCAGGCGCACACCGCCCATGTCGTGGCGGAGGTACTCCGTCGGCGAGTTGCCGTACTCGGCATCTCCCACCTTGCTGCCGTTGCGCTCGGCGGCGAGGAGGTAGCCCATCTGGCGGTAGGCGGGCAGCTTGTCGAGGCTGTCGAGCGGCACCACAATGCTGCATCCGGCCTGGAAGGCGGCGCAGACAGCCGTGGTGGCACGCAGAAGGTCGATGGCCACAGAAACATGGTTCTCGGTGATGGTACGGTAGGGATAGAGGGCCGGAGTGAGGGATACTTCGATGTTCATGGTCTGGATCAGTCGGTGAGTTCGGTCTGTTTCATCTCGACAGTGCCGTCGGGATATATCTGAAGATTGAAATATTCGGGATGGGAACGGATGTATCGTTCGGTGCGGTGCTCACGGGCACGTTTGCCGGAAGGCAAATCCTTGAGAACATATTTGTTGAGGGTCTCCACCAGGCGGCAGCGCTGGGCGGTCTCCAGGTCGCAGCCGTATTTGTCGGCAAAGGCCTGGTCCTCCACCAGGGGCTGGGGGTTGCCCTTGAAGTCGGTGGCGAGGATTTTGCGCGCCGTGACCGAGACGTGGAGCAACTCGTTGTTGCTGCGTGCCGAACGGAGGACATACTCCGCCTCGACGGTCCAGCTGTTGCTGGTGCTGCTCCATCCGTGGATGGTGATGAAGAGCACTGCGTCGATGCCCAACTGGGTGTAATAGTCGGTGATGTCGTCGTTGCGCAGTTGCTTGCCGGTGCGCCATTCGGTGGCGGCAATCTGGGCCGACGCCAAGGGGCCGGGGACATAATATCCGTTATACACCAGCGGGTCGGAAGCCGTGAGGAAGAGCTGCTTGGAGGCAATGTTGAGCGAGAGGTTGAGGAGCGAATCCTCGGTGGTGCGCAGGGCATGGCGCAAAGACAGGTCGTTGAGCGGCGCCACATAGATCACCGATGGGCGCTCGTTGTATATCTCGCTGTAGTGTTCGAGTTTCTTTTCGCTCTTGCACGACGCCATGAATGCCACGGCCAACAACATAAGGATAGCGGTCTTAGTCTTCATGGCTCATTTCTTGTTTTTCTTTTCGGCCTCGCGGGCGGCTTTCTGTGCTTCGCGTTCCTGGCGGCGCTGCTCGGCACGCTCCTTGTTCTGCCTCTCACGCTCCTCGCGCTCGAGTTTGCGGGCTTTTTCCTTTTCTTTCTTGGCCTGCTCGCGCGCCAGCTTCTCCTGCTTGCGGGCATCCTTGACGGCTTGCTTGGCGGCGGCTATCGAGTCGGCGACAAACTTCTTGCGCTCTGCCTCGGCAGCCTGCTGCTGCTCCAGCAGCTCGCGTTTCTCCTTGGCCGTGAGCTCCACAGGGTAGGCCACCGAATCGACGGGGGTCTGGAGGCTGATCCAAAGGGTGTCGGTGCTGTCGATGACCGGTGCCACATAGGGCAGCGGCCTCAGGGCGGCGAGGGAGTCGTAGGCCCACCCTGCCAGCTGGGCAAGGTTGGCGGTGTCGCGGGCCGACGCCAGCGTGTCCGCGAGCATGTCGGGCATCAGCTTCTGCTTGATGCGCTGCACCATGCCGCGGCTTTCAGGGAAAGCTTTCACCTCGGCATTGAGCATGCGGCAGGCCGTCCCCTTGTGTCCCATCAGGGCCAGGGTGACGCCGTACTCGGCATACATGCCGGGATGGAGCGTGTCGGCCTTGACGGCTGCATTGAGGGTCTCGGCGTAGGCGGTGGACAGCGCGTGCAGGCCGCCGTAGGTGGGATAGGTCTGATAACTCAGCACCTCAGCCCTCGGCACTCCCACATACATGCCCGAACAGGCAGTCAGCAAACCGAAAACTGAAAACTGGAAAACGAAAAGCATGACGCACACAACGATGCGCCACATTCCTTTGCTTCTATAGTCTTTTTTCAATTTCATTTCATTTTTCAGTTTTCAACTTTCAAATCAAAAATAGCCAGGGCCTGTAAGCCGGGTTCTGTCACCCTTGCGGGCTTCTATCATCAATCTGGGGCCGCCGTCGCCGACGGTCTCTATCGACCTACCCTCCGACAACAGCCTTGCGGCTTTTCGGGCGAGCCAGCCCGAGACATTTGCCGGTTTACTTGGTCTTTCAGCCCATGAGGCTTGCCATCGCGCCCGTCGCCGGGACGTGTCGTGGGCTCTTACCCCGCGTTTTCACCCTTACCCTTTCAGGCGGTTCCTTTTCTGTGGCGCTCTCTGTCGGCACGACTTTGGGGTGCTGTGCCGCCTTCCCGTTAGGAAGCATGGTGGCTCGCGCTGCCCGGACTTTCCTCTCGGCAACCGGGGTGCCGAGCGATAGAACAGCCCTTGCTATTTCGGGTGCAAAGATACGCATAATTTTTGAATTACATGCGAGGATATATGTAAAATAATGCCGACGGCATGCCGTCGGCAATGATTCTGTGGCACTTATACTTCTACCGCTCCGCTAGCGTATGATGGTCACCGTGCCCTTTTCCTGATGGACACGGCCGTCGCTGTCGCGGAATTTGGCCACCCACACATAGGCTCCCTGGGGCAGGGCGGCGCCGTCGTAGGTGCCGTCCCACAGAAACTGCGGGTCGGTGCTCTGGTAGAGCTGGCGGCCGCCACGATTGAAGATGGTGATGCGGAAATCGGTCACCGTCGACGAGAACTTCAGCTTGAAGGTGCGGTTCTCGTCCACCTCGCCGTTGGGCACAATGGCATTGGGTGCCCACAGCAGGTTGTCCTCATGCACGATAGACGACGAGGGGTCCTTCCCTTTAGCGGCCGGGGCCTCCTGGGCCACCGCCTGCCCGGCAGCGGCCTCCGCGCCCACAGCCACAGGCTCGGCGGCGGGCTTGGCCTCTGCCACCGCCGACACCGGCCTGGCGGCGGCGCCGACGCGCACCGGCTCGGCAGGCTTGGCAGACACGACGGGCTGCGCAGCCTTGGCAACGGCAACGCTCTTCTCCGGCACCACGGCGGCGGCAGGCGCAACCTCCTGCGCCACGGCAGCAGACGCCGGCAATGGCGTCGGCCGCGAAACGGCTTGCCGCTCCTCGGCCACAGGCTCTACGGTCTCCGGCACCGGGGTCTCCTGCACACGGGCCACGGCCACCGCCTCGGGGGCGACGGCCACGGCGGCCTTCTCCGACGGCATGGCCACCCACACCACGGCGGCCACAGCCACCACGGCCGCGGCCACTCCGCCACACACCCTCGCCATACGGCGCATGCGCAAACGGCGCTCAATCTTCTCGAAAAGCCCGCTGTCGGGCTGCACTTCATAGTTCTTCAGGTCCATATCAATTGTTCATTTTTCGTTCGTCAATAGTTCTTTCAGACGGTTGCATGCCCGCACAAAAAGCACCCTCACGTTCCGCACGCTGGTCTTCAGCTGCCGGGCCGTCTCCTCGGGCGTCACCCCCTCCACTTCCAGCAGGTTGAACACCATCCGCTGCCGCTCCGGCAACCGCTGCAGGGCCACCACCACCTCCTCGTCGGAGAAAGGGTCGGTGAACGGCACCGCAGGCTCCTCCTCCATCTCGTCGAGGCTCACCGTCTCCTCCCGCCACTTGCAATGCGTCAGGCACACGTTGACCATCACCTGGTACACCCACGCCATCAGCCGCTCCGGCTCGCGCAGCCGCCCGATGCCCTCGAAAATGCGCACATATCCGTCCTGCATCAGGTCCTGCGCGGTATCGCGGTCGCCGCAATAGCGCATGCACACACCCAGCGCCATAGGGGCCGTGGCCTCATAGAGACGGCGCATGGCCTCGCGGTCGCGGCGCCGACAGTCTTCGACCAGTTGTGTGTACATTTCTTCCATTCGTATATATAGACTAAAAAAAGGGCCGAAAATTTCACCGTTAACATTATTTAACAGTATTTTCTTTACCCCACTTTATCCAAATGGTCTATAATCAGCACTTTGCCCTCCACGTGGAATTTCACCTCGTATCCGCCGAAGAGCATGCCGTAGCTCCTACCGGGGTCGTCCTGGTAGTGCGGACGGGGGTCCAGGGCCAGCGACTGGCGCAGCCCCTGCGCCAACGTCCCGGGCAGCGGGGCCAACAACCCCTGCGGGTCGTCCACACGCAGTGCCTCGCCGGGGGCTTCCGACGCAAAACCGCTGCGGGCGTCTGGATGGCTGTCGGCATAGGCAATGTAGGGCTTGATGTCGTAGATGGGGGTGCCGTCCACCAGGTCGGCGCCCTCCACCACCAGCACCATGCCCTCGTGCGGGTCGTTCTCGACGGCCACCAGGCGCACCGACGACAAGCCCACGGCATTCGGCCTGTAGGGGCTGCGGGTGGCGAAGACCCCTACCCTCTTGTTGCCCCCCAGGCGCGGCGGCCGCACCGTGGGGCTCCACTGCTGGCGGCCGTTGAGGTGGAAGCCCCACAGCAGCCACACATAGTCGAACCCCTCCAATCCCCGCACGGCCTCGGCCACGCGGTACTCGGGTTCGAACACCACCCGCGCCCGTCCCGCGGCAAGCCCCGCCTGCCGGGGCACCCCGAATTTCGTCGCATACGGGGTTTCGATATGGGCAATTTGTTTCAGTTCCATAAACCTGAATTTGTTCCCTTCTGTAGAGACGCAGCGTGCTGCGTCTCCCGGTAGGCATTTACATCTCTTTGTCTTCGTGGAGACGCAGCACGCTGCGTCTCTACAGTACGGGCATTTCATCGCTGCGTCTCTACAATACGGTTAAACTTTTCCCCATCATCAACGGATTCAACTTGTCACATCTCCACATCCTAACGTTTTCAATAATATAATTGTTTATACTGCTCATTTCTTTGTCATTGCGAATAATATGATCATAGAATCGAGCCTGCCATGCGAACTTCGAATATATCACACGGGCTTGACGTGTAACAGCCGACTTGAATCCTCGTACCACCACTGCAACTGGAGAAACACTACCTTCTTCGAAGATATCCCTGTTTATCCGAAGAATAAAATGAACATGATTCGGCATCACAACAAAACGCAGAATCTGAGCATAAGGATAATGCTGCGGAATGCTCTCCATTTCGCGTTCGACAATCAAACCAATAGGCGAAAGAAACAATCTGTCGTCTTCTATTTTCCCCAGCAGTTGACGATGGCCATCGACACAAATGGTTATGAAATAATCGCCATCATCGTACCCGTGCCATTTTGCACGCGACGACGCGATGCGATATTTGTCCATAAATAGTTCGTCCGATGCCATGATTTTTGTTTTTCCCCTCCTGTAGAGACGCAGCGTGCTGCGTCTCTCGGTAAGCTTTTACATCTCTTTCGTCATCTGTAGAGACGCAGCGTGCTGCGTCTCCCGGTAGGCATTTACATCTCTTTTGTCATCTGTAGAGACGCAGCGTGCTGCGTCTCTCGGTAAGCTTTTACATTTCTTTCGTCATCTGTAGAGACGCAGCGTGCTGCGTCTCCCGGTAGGCATTTACATCTCT
>Ga0310697_10003360_pt1 | contig 16260 bp, 10 predicted proteins | sample 172DNAGHGlowgp2_FD_203883 | JGI IMG/M metagenome (GOLD analysis project Ga0310697, IMG submission 203883) | Sheep rumen microbial communities from Palmerston North, Manawatu-Wanganui, New Zealand - 1728 DNA GHGlow gp2 (v2) (version 2) | ecosystem: Host-associated > Mammals > Digestive system >... | reverse complement strand
GGTCTTCCGGATCAGGTCGATGATCTCGCAATTTTCCGGGATCCTGTTTTCTTCGTCAAGCACCGGCCCGACCAGTTCCTCCACGTCAAAATCGGGCATGCCGCTCGTGTGCGTCAGAAGATGCCGGATCGTAACGCCCTCATAGGGGTAATCCGGGAAATACTTCGTGTATGCGTCGTCGAGCCCCAGCTTGCCTTCGCGAACCAGCAGCATGACCGCCGTTGCCGTGAACATCTTGGTGACGGACGCCATTTCAAAGATGCTGTCCTCCCGCATGGGCAGCGTGCTTTCTGCATCGACCCAGCCGAATGCGCCTTTGCTGATAATCTCGCCCTTTTCCGCATACAGCCACACGCCGTTGAAGCCGCCCTTTTCGTATGCCGCGCGGGCAAGGTTTTCCATTGTTGTTTTCTGATCCATACTGTTTTCCTCCGTAATGATCCTTGTTTTTGATTATAACAGATGCTTCTTGACGATATCGAAGATCGTCTGATACTGGTCGAATTCCGCGTCGTCGTTCGCTTCGTTATCTGCGGCTTCGGCGGTCTCGTCCCGGTCCTCATCTTCCTCGTCGTCCGAATTGCAGCAGGTCAGCATGAGGAAATACGTCCGCTTGCCCGCGGGATGCAGCACATAGTTCAGGCAGTAGTAGGAATTGGTCTCGCCGCCGTGGCAGACAAGATCGTACTTCTCAGAATTCTCCCAGCCGCAGCCATAGCCGTCGACGAAATCCAGAATGCCGTCCATCGACGCGCGATTTACGAGCCGTCCGTTGAAGAACGCACGGTCGAATTTCAAAAGATCGACGGCGTTTTCATGGACGTCGCCCGCGCCGCGCGCGATCTCGTATTCCATCATGTAGCCTTCCTCGCCCTCCGGCATGCTTGTAACGTCGCCGAACGTCGTCGCGGAGGACCATTCCATGCCGAGCGGACGGAAGATCCGCTCCTCCGCGTTCTCCTTGAAGGACTTCCCCGTGAGTTGTTCGACGATCATGGCAAGCAGCACATAGTTCGTGTTGCTGTATTCCATCTTCGAGCCCGGCTCGAACGTGAGATCGCACGCTTTCAGCCGCCCGAGGAAGATCTCGTCGGTGATCTCGCCGCGGTCCAGCGCTTCGACTGTTTCTTCGTCTCCGAAAAAGACTTCGGCGTCGTTGGCAAAATCGACGATGCCCGAGCGCATGTGCAGTAGGTCGAAAACCGTCATTTCGCCCGCTTTCGCATAGTCCGGGAAGAACTTTGTGACCTTGTCGGTCAGCGCCAGCCTGCCCTCCTCGATCAGCTTGAAGATCAGCACCGCGGTGTGCATCTTGGTGAGCGAGCCGATCTCGAACGTCGAAAGCGGCGTGACCGTTCCGCCGTTCCGATCCTTCGACCGCGCGCCGCAGGCAAAGATCATGTCCTCGTCCGTCGCGATCAGGATGCTCGCGCGGATCTCCTGCTCCCGCACGGTTTCGATGAGCTCCTTAACGCACGCCGCATAGTCCGGCTTTTCGGAAAACCACATGTTTTCATCGGCATAGCCGAGCGCTGCCGCACCGTTCTGCGCGGTCAGTTCTTTGGTTGCGTTTTCATAAATTGTATGTTCCATAAGCTTCTCCTTTTGTTCTTTTATTTCTTTTGCAATTCTGTCGGTCAGGGGCAGCACCGCGACGTCCTCGGCGTCCTCCTCGTCGTCGCAGTCCTTCTCCCCGGTCGGAATAAAGCCGAACGACGTATACAGATGCTTTGCGGCTTCGTTGTTCGGTTCGTAGGTCGTGGAAAACCGTTCGGACGGTCCGTCCGGGAACGTCAGCACCCAATCCAGCAGCAGATGCAGAGCGTCCCTGCCGTAACCGCGTCTCTGATACTGCTGTCCGATCATGAACCGCCACAAAAGATAGCATTTGTTGACGGACTCCGGGCTCCCCTCCTCTTCGACGTCATGTCCGATCATCGCAAAACCGACCGGCGTATCTCCGTCGATGATGCCGAAGCACTGTACGAACTGACCGTTACTCAGACGCGCATACGCCTCCGCCATGCTGAAGCGGTTCGACGCCACGAACTGTTTCTGTTCCTCGCTCACCTCGAGATCGTACAGAGCGAGAAAGTTATCTGCATTGATCTTTTCGAGATGCAGGTTTTTATTCTTTAATTCATATCCCTTCATGTTCATTCTCTTTTATCCACGTAAATATTCATATAAAAAGCGGACCGGGCAAAGCGCTGCCGGTCCGCGGTCGATTTGTATGAAAAAGCAGAATGCTCCTGCACACAATCAGACGACGGCGTATTCCGCTTCCGCAATTCGGAAGCAAAACACCCTTCGGGTTCGGCGATGCTCTTTGTCGCAAAATGTTCTGTGTGCAGCTTTTTCGGGTATGGAAACCACGCGTCGATCACAAAACACGCCCTGCGGACGATACGTTTTCACGGCTCTGGTTCCTTTGTCTGAAATTCCGGCTGCACGCCGTCAATGCCGTTCGGCATGACGTACAGATCACTATGCGGTAAAGATCATCGGTCGACCTCCCTTTCTGATTTTCCGCGCTCTTGAAGAACGCGGCGCAGGCTCATTCGGCCCTGCATCGTATTATAACCGATGCTTTGCAATTTTGCAATACACGAAACTTGTTTTTGTTTTCAAAACAGAAACTGCGCGGCGGCAGCCGAAAAACGGATTGCAGTCCCGCGCATGAAACAGGTGGAATACGGGCGGTGCTGCCAAAGAAAGTCTTTGCCCTGCGCTCAAAGCCGTTTGGCTTCGCTCCTTTGCGCACGGCGATTTATGCATAACGGCTCGAGCACAGCCCGCCGAGCTCTTCTGCGGTCGGCCGCTTCGGATCCTTTCCCAGATAAACGGGCGCGCATCCGTCCGGTTTGACGAAGAAGCGGTCTGTGCTGTCCGCAATCGGAAAAGCTCCGCCCGCGCCGGTCTCATCCGGCACGGAAAACGTGATCTGTACGTCCGGAAAACGGGACGCAAGATCTTTCCGGATCTTAAGAAGCGCCTCCGCGCCGACATGCAGCGCGGGGAAGCATGCTCTGCCGCACCCGGCGGCCAAAAGCCCGTAGAGATGCCAGCGCCGTATGCCGAGCGAAGCAAGCCGTTCCCCGAGCTCAAAAAGCGCCGTCCGGTTGACCGTCGTCACGACCGTATGCACGCTGATGAAAATGTGTTCCCGCAAAAGCAGAAGAAGATTTGCTTCAATCACGGAAAGATCGTCCGCGTCCGGATTCCGGTTCGGTCGGAGCGCGCCGTTGATTGCAGGATCGACGGAATCAACTCGAATACGGCGGCGTAACGGTGCGCCAGCCGCCCGGTCTCCTTGAGCTCGATGCGGCTTTTCAGATTGTTTGCGATGTCCGCCGTTACGGAAACGCCGTCGCTGATCCCGTAGCCGGGGATGGAAACGAAGCTCATGAGACTGTTCCGGATCGAAAGCGCCGCCATTGCCGGCGTACCGCCGAGCATCAGCACGAGCGGATTGATGATCAGCGGGCGGATGAAGATCAGCGTTCTTGCAACGACGCGCTCCGAGCCCAGATGGAACAGCTCTTTAAGCTCGCCCTTTTGCGGCTTTACGAAGCGAAGCTTCAGCGTGTTCTCCTTGCTGAAGAAATGCGTACACAGCACGATCAGGCTGATATATGCAGAAACGGAGCTCGCGAGCCCGACGGCAAACAGCCCTTTTCCGGTGAGCACCGCGACAAAGTCCAACACAACGTCCGCCGCCATGCTGAGGATGTGCGCCAGCTCGACGCGCTTTGCGCCGTTGTCAAAATGCAGGGCGGTCGACAGCACGACGTTCAGCACCAGCGCGGGCAAGCCTATGGCAAGCCCGATCCAATACTGCTTTGTAAGATCAAGAAGCCCCGCAGACTCGCCTCTTGCACCGAGCAAAAACGCCATCGGTCCTGCAAGGACGATCAGCAGCGCCGTGAGGATCACCGAGATTAGCACGGACAGCAGAATGCTCACGCTGTAGATCCGTTGAAAGCCCTCCATGTCGCTGCGCACAATCCGCTGCGAAGCCATGGATTTGAATCCTGTTCCGATGCAGCCATACACGATGCCTGCCACGGAGTAAAGCGGATAGGCAAGTCCCGCCGCGGCGACGGCGTCGATCCCCAAAAACCGGCTGATGATCACGGAATCCACAAAGCCCGCGCCGACCAGCGTAAACGCCGTCAGCGTGCCGGTTTTGAACATACTGTTGAAAATGCGTTTGGAAATCGTTTCTTTTGTCTGTTTCATGGTTTGCGGATCCTGTTGATCGTAATGTATTCTCGTAAACGTATCATATATTAAGCTGATTTTATCAGAAAACAAATCGATAATCAGTATTCTTCACCATTTTCAGGTGCGTATTTCCGTGCGGATTGTTCGATGGATCATCGATCTTTTTCGTTCCCGTGTTGACCTCTTTCCGCAAAGCTGTTACAATAAAAATATCTATCAGGGCTCTGCGGAGGTTATTCCATGGATGGAAATCTGACAGTATTTTTCACCAACATGATCGGCACGCTCGCCGTGATTCTCGTGATCGCGGCGTTCATCGGCGGCAGCGAGTTGATGATGAAATTTTCCGGTTCGAAATCGAACTGGAAGTATTCGCTGTTCGCCGGTCTTTTGGGCGGCGTATTCGGCATCTACGGAACCATGTCCGGTCTGCAGCTCAACGGCGCGGTCATTTCCGTCCGAGACGTCGGACCGATGCTTGCAGGCTTCACCGGCGGACCGCTCGGCGGTCTGATCGCGGGTGTGATTGCCGGGGCGCACCGATTCTTTTACGTCTTTCTCCATACCGGTAAGGGATACCAGATCACCGATCCCGGCACATGGGATTCCGCCACGATGCTCGTTACCTATGCCTGCATCATTGCGACGGTCTGCATCGGTACCATGTGCGGCATATTTGCACGGAAATTCAATCAAAAGCTGAAAAAGCCCTGGTGGGCGCTGCTGACCGGCGTCTTAATGGAGATCTTTCATCTTTCGCTCGTTTTTCTCATCGTCCGGACGCCCGAGAATCCCCATGCGGGGCTCGACATCGTCAAGGCGATCGCCCTGCCCTTCATCCTTGTCAACGCCGTCGGCTTTACGCTGATGATCACCATGATCAATTATATCGAACGTCAGCGGGAGATCACGCTCGAGCGCTCGCGCCTCAAGACGGAGCTTGAAGTCGCGACCGTCATTCAGCATTCGCTGCTGCCGCCCGTTACGGAAACCTATCCCGGCAGACCGGAGATCGGGATCGCCGCTTCCATGGATCCGGCGAAGGAGGTCGGCGGCGACTTTTACGACGTATTCTTTGTGGATAAGGATCGGCTCGCCTTCGTCGTCGCGGACGTTTCCGGCAAGGGCATCCCCGCAGCGCTCTTTATGGCGACCTCCAAGACCACCATCCAGAACTGCGTGCGCGATTATCCCACGCTTTCCGAAGCGATCACCGTCGCGAACGACAGCCTTTGCAGCAACAACACGGCGCAGATGTTCGTGACCGCATGGATCGGCGTGCTCGATCTTTCGAGCGGCGCGCTCACGTTTGTCTGCGCGGGGCACAACCCGCCCGTGCTGATCTCGGACGGAACACCGGAGTTCATCAAACGCCGCGGCGGCTTCGTGCTCGCCGGTATGGAAGGCATTCCCTACCGCGAACAGACCATGACGCTCAAGAAGGGCGACCGGCTGTTCCTCTATACCGACGGCATCACCGAAGCTGAAAACAATGCGCATGAGCTGTTCGGCGAACAGCGGCTTGCCGATTGTCTCGAAGCCTCCGCTGACAAAACGCCGGATGAGATCCTCACCGACGTCAAGGCGGCAATCGATGCGCACGCGAACGGCGCCGAGCAGTTCGACGATATCACCATGCTGTGCATCCGCTATCTCGGTGTGAAATGAAATGGCCGCTTTTCTCATAAAAATTTGAAAAAAGCGGCTTCCTTTTCTTAGTTGGACTCAGTTTTATTCGCTTTTCCGGACAGGATGCTTTCCGTCATGCTCGCCCAGGAATAGGCGCTCATGTATTCCCCGCGGTACGCGTTGATCGCCTCGCTGTCGCCCGCATGGAACCGGTATGCGTCGCAGATGAACGTCTCCGGTCTGACGCGAAGGATCCCCTTGCGCATCTCCATGATCTCCTCCGCGCCGTATTCGCGCAGGGTATCCCGCAGCGAACGGATGTACGTGTCAAGCTGCTTCTGCATGCCGCGGTCGTACGGGCGATCCTCCCATATCGCGGCAAAGAGCTCCGCCCGCGTGACCCCGGAACCCTGCCGGTCCACCAGATACGCCAAAATCTCCTTGCTTTTTGCCAGCTTGAAATGGACGAACCGATCCTCCACAAACACGTCGAAGGATCCGAAGGTCTTGATCCGGATCCGTTCCGGCGCTTCGGACCGTTTCCCTGCATTGAGATACCGCACCTCCGCCGCAAGCTTCTCCAGAGAGACCGGCTTCAGAAGATAGCCCGTCGGATGCACCGCATACGCGTCAAGGGCATATTCCTTGTATGCGGTCAAAAACAGGATCGCCGTTTGCGGATGCATCTCCTTGATCCGCGCGGCAAGCGCAATGCCGTCGATCCCCGGCATATTGATATCGAGGATGGCAAGGTCTGCGGAATGTGCCGAAAGCCAGTCCAGCGCGGACTGCGCATCCGTAAACCCCCGGATCTCGTCGATCTCCGGCAGGCTCTCGCATTGTCGCACCGTATACTCGACCGCAAGCGGCTCGTCGTCTACACAGATTGCTTTCACGGTTTGCTCCCCTTTCCTTTCTCCGCCGCATCCGGGATGAGCAGCGTGACGTCGGTGCCCTTTCCGATCTCGCTTCTCAGGATCATCGTTCCGCCGCACATCTGTTCGATGCGTTCTCTGACATTCTGAATTCCGATATGGGATTCCTCGTCGCCCGCCTCCCGGGTCGGGTCGAAACCGACGCCGTTGTCTTCGATCGTGATCCGGTGCCCGCCCGCCTCGCGCGCGGTGGAAACGGTCACCAGTCCTTCCTTGCAGCTTCGGACGCCGTGCCGGATCGCGTTCTCCACCAGCGGCTGGATCGTCAGCGCGGGGATCGAAAACGCATCGTCCTCGATCCGGTACTCCACACGGATCTGCGGGAAACGGAGCGTTTCGATCTCCGCATACAGCCGCGTGTGCTCCAATTCCTTTTTGATCGGAATCAGCTCGGTCTGGTTCAGCGTTTCCAGATTCTGCCTGAGGTATGTGCTGAAATCCTCCAGGATGCGATCTCCCATGGGCGGATCCTTTGCGTACAGCGCGCGGATGGTGTTGAGTGCGTTAAACAGGAAGTGCGGCTGGATCTGCGTCATCATGATCCGGATGCGCTGCGTTGCCATAAGATCGCGCTCATGCGCGCGGACGAACTGCAGATGCAGCCAGATATAATAGAACACCGTGCTGATCACAATGCCGACGGTCAGAAACGTGACCGGATAACGCAGGTTTGTTGCGAATACGGAATCCATCAGAACGCAGGCAATGATCAGCACCGCGTTCAAAAGCGGGATCCACATTTCCGCTCTTTTGATCTTGCGAAACGCGCGGATCGTAATCCAAAGCAGGCAGAACAGCAAGATGCCGCTGACGATATGACAGCTGTAGCCCAGCGGTCCGCGAATGAAGTGATTGGTTTCATCCATGGAAAAGCTGATGCCGGAAAACAGCGCCGTCGAATAGATCAGCGCATTGACGCCGACCAGCGTCCAGAAAGGCCAGAATCTGCGCTTTGTACCGAACAGGTACATAAACAGCACAAGGACCGCCGGACGAACGGAATACCCATAGATCCCGAGGATCGTCCTCGCTACGCGCTGCGTGCTGTCCTGCTCTAACCAAAAGTCCAGAACATTCTGTGCAATCAGCGTCACGAGCAGCGCCGCGATGATCAGCATGACCCGCCGATGCTCCCGCCGGATATACGGATCGATCATCACCGTGACCGACAGTCCGATCAGAAGCAGCAGCAGCGGCGCGATCGCAGCAAACGTGTTATAATTGACGGTCATATGCCTGCGCTCCCTTCTGTCATGCTCCGGTTTTCGGCGTTCCGATCCGACGACCCGATAAATACAGTATACCGGAAAACAGGACGATAATCAATATATACCGACATTTTCAGGCATCGCGTAAGGGCTCTGCTCGTCCTTTAGATACAGCTCAAGCACCTCGTCGGTATCCCGCGGTTCCCGGTTGACGATCCTGACCGCAGCCTTTTCCCGATCCGCCGAAAGAGCGGTCACCTCGCAGGCGCCGTAGCTCAATCCGTAGCCGAAGGGATAGAGCGGTTCGCCGCGGTAGTACCGGTACGTCCTTCCGGTCATGGCATAGTCGGTGAAATCCGGCATCTCGGAAAGCGCCTCGCTGCGGTAGAACGTGACCGGCAGTTTTCCGGAGGGAGAGACCTCTCCGAACAGCAGCTTTGCCACCGCCCTTCCGCCGCCTGCGCCCGGATACCAGCCGAGGAGTACGGCGTCCGCCTTTTCCTGCGCCGCGGAAAGATCCATGGCGCTTCCGGCGAGCAGAATCACGATCGTGGGCTTTCCGACGGCAAGGACGCCGTCCAGCAAGATCCTCTGCGGCTCGGGAAGCAGCAGATCCGCCTTGTCTCCGGAATAATAGCTGTTTCCCGGTCATCATAACCGGTTTTGTACGATGACAGCGATGAAGAACGTGCGGAAACCGGAAAACGGCGCCTTCGGACCGAATTTCCGCCCGTCCGGCGCCGCTTCTGTACAAAAATGCCCGTTTTCCGCGAAATCGTTTTCGGTAAACGGTCGTCCGGACCTGCAGCGGGTTCTCGTTCTCTGATCTCCATGGCGGCAGTCGTTATGCAAGGCTCATATCGCAAAGCGAGGAAAAGGACCCGCGATCCCGATCCTTCGATCCGCATGCAAAAGGGGCGAAGCCGAAAGGCTTCGCCCCTTGTCCGTTTGCGTTCACCGCAGGGCATTCAGTCCTGCGCTGCCTTGCTTTGTATCCTTTTTCTCTGCGAACGCCGTGACATCCGGTCAGGCGGCGTCCGTCAGCTTCAGCTTCTTGACCTTCTTCAGCGCGATCGCGTTGACGATGACCGTGAATGCGATCGTCATCAATGCGCCGACGATCCACGCGACGACGGACGGACGGCGGTCGAACTGCACGAAGCTCTGCTCCAGCGAGCATACGATCTTGTAGCCGATGACCGTGCCGAGCCCGACGCCGAGCAGAATGCCCGCCGCAGTCGTGACGACCGTTTCGCGCAGGACATAGCCGATGGTCTCCCGGACCGTAAAGCCGTTGATGCGCATGATCGTCAGCTCCGGCAGCTTCTGCATGATATAGATGTTGGTCAGGTTCATCAGCACGACGCCCGCCATGACCGCCGCCATGAAGATGAACAGCAGCACGACCATGTTCATAACACTGGTCGCCGTTTCAAACAGCGATTTGAAGGAATCGGAGCGCTCGTAGCTCTCATACCCCTCGACTGTACCGAGCCGATCAAGCAGCGGATCGAGCTTCGCGCCGTCGAGCCGGATCAGAAACGCGTTCGTTTCCGGATCGCGTCCGAACAGCTTCCGGAAGCAATTGTCGCTCATATACATCGTTCTGCCGACGTAAACATTGAAGATGCCTGCGACGGTTGTCTGCACGGTCTCCGTACCGTTCAGGGAAATTTCGATCGGATCGCCGACGCTGACCTGATAGATTTCGGAAAACCGTCTCGAAACCAGAATACCTTCGTCGGTCGGCGGGATCGGGTCGCCGGTTTTAACGTCGGCGAGCAGGATCATTTCGCCGATCTCCGCAAGATCTCCGACGTACAGCTCCAGCATGTCGAGATCCTTGATGTGCACGGTGACGTTCTTTTTCTGAACGGGACAGCCCTTTGCGCCCGTGTCCGCAAGGATCTGCGCGGCGCTGTCCGCCGCGTCGGCGTTCGCTTCTGGATCGATCGACGCCATGCCGTCGTAGCGGATGACCTCATGGAGCTGCAGATCCAGCGAATTGCTGACCGCGTTCCGGAGCGTAACGCCGATGATAACCAGCGCGCAGCAGCCCGCGACGCTGATCACGGTGACGAGCACGCGGCGGAAATCCGTCCGGATGTTCAGAAGGATCAGGCGCGAATACAGCGACAGCGTGGGTTTTCTGCCGGACGCCGCCTTGTTCCTGCCCTTCGGAACCGACTGCTGCATCAGTCTGATCGCCGGTGTGCGCAGTAGCTTCACGCAGGCAAACCAGATGGAAAAGAACGCCAGTAAAACGCCTGCGAAGAACACGATCACCGTCGGAAGCGCGACCATTGCGGGTTTCTTAAGATTGTAATCGAAATAGAGATTATAGCCGTTCGTGATGAATCTCTGGATCCCGAACCGTGCGATCAGCAGACCGATCACGCAGCCGAGCAGCGTCGCCGAGATCCCGAACAATAGATACTTTGTGAAAATCTCGCCGTTGAAGAAGCCGAGCGCTTTCGTTGTCCCGATCTGCCTGCGCTGTTCGTCGACCATCTTGCTGACGGTCGCATAGATGACGAGCGCGCCTACCAGAATGAACAGGAGCGCAAAGGTCATCTCCATGCTTTTCAGGTTGTCGGCGGCAGTCCCGGCCTGCACGAAACCGACGTTCCCGAAGCAGTCGGTCACGATCCACTTGCACGGACCGAGCCCGTCGATGCGTTTCTGCGCCTTCTCAAGCGCTTCCCTTCCGTCGTTGTACCGTGTGAGTCCGTCCGCGTATTGCCGTTCGCCGTCCTCGAGCTTTGCGCGGGCGTCGTCGAGCTCCTTACGGCCGGTTTCAAGGTCGATGAGCCCCTGCGCATACTGCGCTTCCCCGTCGTTGTACTGCCGAAGTCCGTCCTCATATTGCGCAAGTCCCTCGGCGTACTGTGCCTCGCCCTCCTGATACAGCTTAAGCGCGCTCTCGTATTTTGCAAGTCCGTCGCGGTACTGCCGAAGTCCCGAAAGATAGGTCTCGTGCCCGTTGTCCCACTTGGTGCATCCGTCGGCGAGCGCGTCGTACTGCGACTGATACTCGCCCGCAAGCGACGCAATGCGGTCGGCAATGAGCTTGCGCGCGACTTCGGGATCGTATTCGCCCTCGCCGCCGAGCTTTTCAAACGCTTTGCGCAGCACGCGGTCCGGGATCTGCACCGTGTTCATAAGCTGATTGATCTTGCCGGACAGCGATGCGCCGAAATTGACCGTCAACCGATCCGTGATCCGGAAATCGCTCGCGGAAACGCCCGAGCTGTTCGGGTTCGCCTCCAGCGGATCCGCCCAGTGGATCCATTGCGAGGAATCTTCGCCGATGGCGTCGTCAAGCCCGGCATGCAGCTTGTTCCGGATCTGCGTCTTGACGTCCTCGATCGTGTTCCAGCCGGAAACGAGCTGTCGGTTTGCCGAATCAAGCTGCTTTTTCGCCGAATCAAGCTGTGCCTTGCCCGCCTCAAGCTCCGCCTTTGCGGCGTCCAGCTCCGCACGTCCGTCCCGAAGCTGCTGTTCGGCGTCGTCGAGCTTCTGCTTTGCCTCGTCCAGCTGCGCCCGCGCGTCCTCCGCCTGCTTTACGCCGTCGTCGTATTGTTGTTCGCCCTCCGCAAGCTGCTTCCAGCCGTCGTCGAGCTCCGCACGGCCGTTCCCGAGCTCCGCTTCGGCGTCGTCGAGCTTTTGGCGGTTCTCGTCGAGCTGCGCCTTGACCGACGCCTCGCGAAGCGGCGCATAGGTTCCGGCTGCCGCTTCCATCCGTTCGCGCACGACAACCGTCGCCTTCCGGTATTCGGCTTCGTAACGGTTCATGTCGATCGGGCGGTCCGCCATGATCTCCGCCTTCATATAACAGCCGTCCAGCGCTTCCGCATCGAACGCCCCGGGCGTCACGATAATGTAACGCGTTTCGGGGATGCTGTTGCAGGCATGATCCGGATGCAGGATCGCGCCGCAGATGACAAACGAATCGGCTTTCAGGTACTGCGGCGTCGCGCCTTCGGCGCTCGTGACTGCGATCGTATCGCCGACCTTCCACCCCATCTGGTTCATCAGCCGCTGTTCGACGGCGCATTCGCCGTCCTTTTCCGGCAGACGCCCTTCATATACGGACGGAATGTTGATCCGTTCCGTCAAGGAGATCACATACGCGTCCTTACGGATGTCGTTCGACGTCACCTTGGCGGAGGTCATATAAACGCCCTCGACGTCCGTCACGCCCTCCGTGTTTCGGATGACGTCCATATCCTCTCCGGAAAGCAGCATGGTGGAAACGATCTCGACGTCACGGAATCCGGTGTTCTGATAATAGGCGGTCGCGTTTTTCCGGAGCGCGGCCGCGGCTAGTCGACGCCGAGAAAGATCGTCACGTCGAGCGCGGCGATCACGACGATCGACCAGAACGAGATCTGCAGTTTTCGGATGTTCCGCAATGCGTCTTTGATCTGTGTCCGCTTCATTTTCCTTCCTCTCCGCAGGCGCCTCGGCCTTGACTAAGCAATGTCCGTCAGCTTCAGTTTTCCGACCTTTCGTAAAGCGATTGCATGGATGACAACGGTGAACAGAACGGTGATTCCGGCGGCATAGATCCATGCCGGAACGCAGACGCTGCGGTCGAACTGCGCATAGGGCAGCTCGACCGAACGAATGATCCAGTACCCGATCCACGTGCCTGCGGCGACGCCGGACAGGATGCCGATCACGGTGGTAAACACCGTCTCGCGCAGCAGATAGCCGATGCATTCCCTGACCGTAAAACCGTTGATGCGCATGAGCGTGAGCTCGCGCTTCTTTTGCAGGATATAGGTGCTGGTCAGATTCAGCTGCACAACGCCCGCCATGATCGCCGCGATCGCGATCAGCAGCGCGTCTACGGAGCCGATCGCGCCCATCGAACGCTCAAACGCTGCTCGCTCGCCGTCTGACGTTGTCCAGCTCAAAAAGCCGTATTCATCCTTCACCCGGGAAAACAGCGCGTCCGGATCCGCGCCGTTCAGGCGGATGAGGAACGTGTTGGGCGCGTACTTTTTGGCAAACAGCGATTCATAGTACGCTTTGCTCATCACAACCGGCATACTCAGGTAGTTTTTGAACACGCCTGCGACCTTGACGGTCGCGGTTTCATTCTCTCCGGACGTCAGCTTCAGTTCGGAGCCTTCATGAAGGCCGGCTTTTTCCGCCAGACGCTGATAGAGATAGACGCCGTCGTCTGTCGGATCCAGCGGTTTACCGGTTTTCCAGTCGAGCAGCCGATGCATCGATCCGATCCCGGCAATGTCGCCGCACATCAGCTTTGCAATGTCCATATCGTCGGTCTGAACCAACGCGGTCGTGCTGTAAAGCCGAATGCTCTCCGTTCCGGCCTCGTCCAGAATCGTCTGAAAATCGTCCGCGGACAAATCATTGCACGTCAGCGTTACGTCGTAAGCGATGATCTCGACGCTTTCCTTTCGCGGTGCGTTCATCACGGCGTTTTTCAGCGTAAAACCGATACCGATCATCGCGCAGCAGCCGAGCACGCTGACGATCGTGATGATCACGCGATTGCGGTCGATCCGGATATTGCGGAGGATCAGGCGGGAATAGAGACCGAGGATATGCTTCTTGTCCTTTGACGCCTTGAGCCTGCCTCTCGGGACCGCCGACTGCATCAGCGCGTTTGCGGATTCCTTCATCAAAGACCGACAGGCGATCCAGACGACGCCGGCGGCAAGAACGATCCCGGCAAGAAGCACGATCAGCGCGGAACCCCAGTCAAACAACGGTGCGGACAGATCCACGGTAAAGGTATTGTTGTAGTTTTCCAGCTCGATCGCTTCCATAAAGAAGCGTCCGACAAGGCATCCCCCCACAACGCCGAGGCATACGGCGGACACGCCGAACAAAAGATATTTTTGCAGGATTTCCCGGTTATAAAACCCAAGCGCCTTTGCCGTGCCGACCATGGAACGCTGCTCTTTGACCATCTTGCCGACCGTTGCGAGAATGGTCAGCGTGCTGATCGCGATGAACATCAGTCCGAAGTTCATCCGCAGCGTGCGAAGCGTGTCCCTGCACGTCGAAACCTGCACAAAGCCCGCGTTGCCGCGCTCGCCGAGTACGAGCCAGCGGCACGGCGCCATTTTGTCGATGTCGTTGTGATAGGCTGCGTAGTTTTTCAGATACTGTTCACAGGTCTTGATCGCTTCGGTATCGTCCGGCGTTTCCCGCAGCACCCGTTCCAGTTCCTCCTGCCACGACCGCTCCTGGGCGCCGATCTGATCATGCGCCGCCTGTTTCACAAGCGCGGTCATCAAAGGCGCGCGCTCCGGTTCAAGCGCTTCGATCCCCGCGACCAGCGAGGAGACCGCTTTGCCGTGCGCATCGGAAAAGCGGTCCCCGCCGCTTTGATCCGCCAGCAGGATCTCCGCCTTCATACATGCGCCTCTCAGCGTTTCGAGATCAAACGCTTCCTTTCGCACGATGATGTAGCCCGTCTCCCGAAGCGTGCTGCTGATATGATCCGGATGCATTACAATGCCGGTCACCGTAAACTCGGTCTGCATGACATACTGACCGGCGTCGTCCGTCATTTCGATATCGTCGATCCGGTCGCCGATCCGGATCTGCATTCTGTCGGCAAAACTGCGCTCGATCGCGCATTCGTCCACGGCTTCGGGCAGGCGTCCCTCCAGCACCTGCGGGACATTCACCTGTTCGGTGACCGTAATCAGATACGCATTCTCCTTCAGATCATTCCGATAAACCCTCACGCCTGCCTGCCATACCGGTTCCGCACACGCCACACCGTCCAGTTTTCGCAAAGCAGCAAGATCGTCCTCCGAAACCAAAAGCGTGGAGATCAGCTCCGCGTTGCGAAAGCGCATTGCGTCGTATGTCTGCGTTCCGTTGCGCGCGATTGCCTTGCTTGCAAACCCCATGCTGAGAAAAATCGACGTGCCCAAAAGCGCAATGACGATGACCGACAGGAACGACACCCATCGTTTTCGGATATTCCGGATCGCATCCGTAAATTGGGTCTTTTTCATGGTCGTTTACCAGACAAGCTCTTCGGCGTGGACGGGGTGCAGATTCTTCTTGATGCTTGCGATCTTGCCGTTGCGCACCTTGACCACGCGGTCCGCCATCTTGGCGATCTCGGGGTTGTGCGTGACCATCATGACTGTCGCGCCCTGATTGCGCACGATATCCTCCACGACAGACAGTACCTCGATGCTCGTCGTATAGTCGAGCGCCGCCGTCGGCTCGTCGGCAAGGATCAGCTTCGGCTTTTTCACGATCGCGCGCGCAATGGACACGCGCTGTTGCTGACCGCCGGACATCTGACCGGGATAGTTGTTGGCGCGATCCGAAAGCCCGACTTTAGCGATCGCGTCCGCCGCGTCCATGGGATCCTTCACAAGCTCCGCGATAAACTGCACGTTTTCGAGCGCGGTGAGGTTCGGCATCAGGTTATAGGACTGGAAGATGAAGCCGATATACTCGCGGCGGTACTTCGTCAGCTCGGCGTCGGACGGATGCGAAAAATCCTTCCCCTCGACCGTTAGCGTGCCGTCGGTCAGAAAGTCCATGCCGCCGACGATGTTCATCATGGTGGACTTGCCGCAGCCGGATTCGCCGAGAACGACGACGAACTCGTTCTTGTAGATGTCAAGATTGATCCCCTTTAAAACGCGCAGCACGCCGTCGCCGGACGGGAACTCCTTCGTGACGTTCCGAAGCGTCGCCAGGATCTCTTTCTGCTCGCCGAGATCGACGATCAGTCCCTTTTCGTCGATCGTGATCGCGGCCAGCGACGCCATCCGCTCGCACAGCTTCAGCTCCTCGGCGTCGTACAGACTGCCGTCCTTCTTGTTGACGATCTGCACGCAGCCGATCACGTCGTGGAGGTTATTCAGCGGCACGCAGATCATCGTCTTGGTGACGAGCCCGTTGTCGTCGAACACGGAGCCCTCGAAGCGCGAATCGTTCACTGCATCCTCCACGATCACGGACTTGCCGGTCTTGGTGACGACGCCCTCGATGCCGAGCCCGTTTTCCACCGTGATGTTGGAAATGTCCGCCGGACCGATGTGGAACATCGGGGTCAGCCGATCCGTCTTGGGATCCAGAAGCCAGATCGCGCCTGCTTCGCTGTTCAGCGTCTTGACAATGATTTCCAGACTGCCGGAGAGCGCGTCGTCGAGGCTGTCCACCTCCAAAAGCTGCTCCATGATCTGCCATGTGGCTTTTGTAAACCGTTTTTCTTCTGTCATGGTTCCGGTCTCCTCAATGAACTG